>FRDC01001105.1_pt1 | contig 234699 bp, 224 predicted proteins | sample 1106171 | NCBI WGS metagenome assembly FRDC01 (sample SAMEA3930566, study PRJEB13176) | freshwater metagenome | biome: Drinking water system; feature: drinking water; material: water | place: Singapore | collected 2014-12-20 | reverse complement strand
AAGACTCTGTGAACTTTGCTTGGCGCACATAAAAAAATTTTACTCTGAGTCGTGAAAAGATCAAACTTTTTCCCTAGGATAATGTTTGACGCTCCCATACCATAGATATCAGATGCTTATTTTTAAGATTTTTGTCCTGATTTTGGTTTTTTTTATAGAAATCAATGCATTTTCTGATTCTTTGCCCCCCCCCATTCTTCGGTTTGCTATCGAAGATGAGCCCACCACCTTTGATTGGCATAATGCTCGTCCGAGAATAGATCGTTTTTTGAATTCGTTTTTGATGAGAAATCTGCTGGCTTATAGTGGTCAAGATGGGATGAACTTGGTTTGTGATCTTTGTAGGAGCTACGAAGTTTCGGGTGATGGTCAGACGCTAGTGTTTGAACTGAACCAAGCAGAAAAGTGGTCAGATGGAGTGATTCTTGAAGCTAAGCATTTTGTGGATTCCTTCAATCGACTGTTGAGTCCAAAAAATAAATTCAAAGTTGCTGAAGATTTCAGAATCGTAGATTCAGTTGAGGCGATTGATTCATATCACTTTAAGATCAAGTTAAAGAGGTCATCAAAATTTTTTCCTCATTTACTCACTACAATATCTACTAACCCTATTCGTAAAGAATTTATTCATGAATCGAACCCAAGCAGCTTTCAAGAGCATGTTTCTAAAGCAGTTGTTGGGCCCTATTATCTGGCTGCCATCGAAAAAGGTAAACGTATTGTTATTGAAGCAAATCCTAACTTTCGAGCACCTCTTCCGGTGCAAAGAGTAGATTTTGTAATGGGAAATCATCAAGATCATATTCAGCGTTTTAAAGTTGGAAAAATAGATGTATTTTCTGGACCGACAGTCGAAGATCTTTTACAGGTTCCAGCACACAGAGTTCAGGTCAACCCCTATTGGGCCACACGGCTTTTGGTTTTTAATTTTCAGAGAAAAGGTCTAGATAATTTAAGCTTTCGTAAAGCGGTTCTCTACGCGCTAGATCGTCAAAGTCTGCCTGCGTTTTTGGGTAATGGTGAGCGAAAAGTGACAGGGCTGATTCCACCTGGTTTAAAAGGGTATCGAGACCTAGCGCTGCTATCAGCCGATATCCAGCGGGCCAAGCAGGAATTAGAGAGAACTCCAGAAATGAAGAATAAAAAAATTAAAATATTGATTAATAATTCTGAAACTGGGCGGAAGGTAGGTGCATGGTTAAAAGAGCAATTAAGCAAGCTTGAGTTGGATATTGAATTAGTTGCAAAGACAGGAAGGGAGTATTTTCAGAATTTGGAAAAAAGGGAGTTTGATCTAGCGGTCTATACGCTAGCACTTGCCACGGCTTCGCCATTAGATGCACTGAGAGCCTTAAGAACGGGTGAAAGAAATAATTATGGAAAATGGAGCAATGTTGTTTATGACGAGTTACTCGATCAGCTCTTTGATGAAAAGAATGAGGCCCTATTGGGTCCAAAAATCGATCAAGCAACACAGATTTTAGAGATGCAGGCAGTGGGGGTAATCCCCTTAACTTATCCTGTGCGTTCGTATCTTTTGGGTTCTAGGCTTGATAGCTTCACTTTAGACTCGTTTGGAGATCCAGTTTTAAGCAAAATTAAGCTAAAAAAATGAGCTTGCTAGACAAAGCTTAGGGTTTGGATTAATGAATAAAGTACTGAGTCAAGTCTGTGTTCAGGAGTAGCTCAGTGGTAGAGCAGCCGGCTGTTAACCGGCTGGTCGGGGGTTCGAATCCCTCCTCCTGAGCCATTTATCCCTAATTCGAACCTTTGGTTCTCCAGATTTACGGTCTTGGCCAAAATCGGCTCCCATGAAATTGAAATGTAGCTCCAGGCGGTTCCTGTGCACCATAATCTTGGCAATAATTGTCTGAATTATTTGTCTATTTTCCAAATTGCAACGTCGATCAAAATTCTTGAGGGCTTTAGTCAGCGCTTGGATAAAGAAATGACGGGCAAATATATCGATTGGAATCGGGGCTGTAGATAAAATTAGTCCAAAACTTCACCACATGACGAGTTTAATATTGCTCCTGTAATCGAGCTTGAGCGATCCGACATTAAATATGAAACCACGTTCGCTATTTCGTATAATTTTGGCATCCTGCCTAAAAGGGGCTTTAGTTGCACAGTTTTAAAAAACTCATTTTTGTCTGCACCAACAATTTCAGCCATTGCATTTAGCACATGACTTATTCTCTGTGTTTCAGGCATTCCTGCAGATCTTACACCAACCACTCTAATACCCATTGGGCTCCATTCGGTTGCGAGTGAGCGAATTAGACCTTCAATGGCCGCATGTCCTGCAGAATGACCCGCCATAAACGGCGCCACCCCGCGGGCAGGAGTCGCTGTTAGAAATACGATGACTCCAGATTTTTTATCTTGCATGTGCCTTGCGGCAGTTTTTGCGGTTAAAGCTTGCGACCAGACAACTGTATTAAAGTAATCAATAAATTCTAACTTCTCGATCATAGTACTTGGCGTGCAAAGTTTTGCTGCATGTTCCGACTGGACTCCGATGGCATTAAATACTCCGTCGATGCTTCCAAATTTGTTTATTATCTCCTTGAAGCACTTTTCAGTTGATGTTGCATTTGTCGCATCACACTCAAAGACTTCCGCCAGATGACCTTTTTCATTTAAAGAGTCTTTAAAAGTCTCAAGTTTTTCCCGTGTTCTTCCAACTAAGGCCACCTTTGCGCCATCGCTGACCAACATGCGTGCCGTGGCGCCACCAATTGCGCCGGATGCGCCAACTACAATTATACTTTTTTTATCTAGTAACATATTGCCTCCAAATCTATTTAAGTAATTTTGCTAAGTTCGAAAGACCCCCTGTCCATCCTACGCGATGGTTGTCTCTTGACTCCGTATTTGGAAATCCTCTCTGAGAAATTTTAATTTTTGTTTTTCTGTCTTCTAATTTAATGAAATCAATTGTTACTAATAATTCATGCTCAGGATCAAAGTCCCAAACCCAAGTAAACATCAAGCGAGAGTTTTTCTTGAATTCAATATACTTGCCGCGAATCGTGATTTTCTTTTTATCCTCGGTCATTTCGATTCTGTACGCACCAGACTGACGTGCGTTCACTTCAGCTATGGTAACAATTAGTCCACCAGGCGCAAACCACTCTTTTAGATTTGCTGGATTCGTAAAAGCGTCAAATACCTTTGAAATGGGTTTCAAGTATGTTCTTGTCAAAACCAGGGCCTTTACTTTTTTCATCAGTCCTTCTCCAAAAACGTATCAAGTGCATCAAGCTTTTGATTCCAAAACTTAGAATAAAAATTTATCCAGTTTTCAGCTATTTGAAGTTTTTTAGAATTTAGAGTTAAGATTGAGGCCTTTCCTTTGCGGGTCCTGGTAACGAGCTTTGCTCTTTCGAGTATGGCAATGTGCTTAGTCATGGCTACGAGTGAAATACTATTAGGGTTCGGAAGTTTTGAAATTATCTGATCACCTTTAGATAGATCGCGCAGTATGCGCCTGCGCGTCGTATCCGAGAGTGCATGGAACAAGTCATCTAAAACTAATTCTTTATTAACCATAAGGTTAACTTAAAGTATTTGGCACAATAAGTAAACCATTTTGTTAACTTATTTAGGGGAGGTCAACATACGGACAGTGAACTTCAATTTTTTGCTATTCCACAGGCCACGTGGCCGTTGATCATAAAGGTTAGTCCGCCAAACATCTTTTTCTCTTCGATGTTTCGCTTTCCTTTTAAAATCTGCCGGATTCTATCCGCTAAATGTTGATCGAAGGGCATAGAGACTTTTATTTTTTTCTAGAAGAACACGGACTTTGGCCGCTAATTTTTCGTTAAACGCCATAACGATGTCACCTCTTTTTGTGAGCTAGAGCTAAAAAGAGTCCCGCTAAGGTAAACTGAGCGAATCCAACCAAAAACTCCACACCAATCCACTTAGTCACATTTGGCACTGCGTATTTGGCCGCCTCAGCTAGACCAATATAACTTACAAGAAAAAACCCAAACAGCCACGATAGTTTAACAGCATCAAAAACCGACTTTTCATAAAATCTAGATCTAGAAAAAATAAACGATAAAATTGATCCTTGAATAATCATGCTTGAAAAGCCCAGAACAAAAATTGGCTCCGGCTTAATGTAAGTCACTTCAGCATAATGCTTTGAGAATAGCGCAAAATGCGAAGTCGCCTGAGTCAAAAAAGTGGCAATAATATATCCTATGATTGAAAATATGTGCTTTTTCATTATTAAACCTTACTTCATACTGTGTAGGGCCATAGCTCGCTTTAAGTCCTGAACCAGAATATCACAGCAAACTACAAAATTATTCATTTTCATATTGCCCTCTCTTTTTGCTTTTATTATGCAAGTAAAATTAGAATATCAAATAAATTGCATAATGCAAGTCATTTTTATACAATCTATTTAAGATGGCTAATAGTAAGACGGAATGTAGACAGTCAGGTTGTCCCATCGCTTTCACACTGGACGTACTTGGGGATAAGTGGTCGCTGTTAATTATTCGTGACATGCTGTTTTTAAGTAAACGAAACTACGGCGAGTTTCTGGAGTCTCAAGAAAAAATTGCGAGCAATATCTTGGCCGATAGACTGAAACGTCTTGACGAAGCGGAGATCATCACAAAGATGCAAGATCCTGCAAATCAAAAGAAGTATATTTACAAACTCACGTCAAAAGGGATTGATTTGATCCCGATGATTTTGGAAGTTATCCTATGGGGTGCCAAGCATGACCCTACAACTGCAGCTCCTAAAGAGTTCATTCGAAGATTAAAAAAAAATCGTGATGCAGTTATTAAAGAGGTCGTTGATGGACTTAAGAAAAAGTAAAACAATAAACAACTAGGAGGGAAACAGTGAGCGATAATAGTAAAACGATGAAGGGGATGGTCTTAGGTGGCGTAGCCGCGTTTGTATTTGTTTTTTTATTTGAGTTTCTTGTTCATGGATTCTTGATGAAAGGACAGTACGAAGCAACTATGAATGTATGGCGACCGCAAGCGGAGTCAAATATGGCTGTTATGCTCTTAAGCCAATTTCTTTTCGCAATGGCAGTTGCATTTTTTTACCCAATAGTTGGACCTGATAAAGAGTGTAAGAAAGCTGGTTCCTTCGGTTTCGGTCTTGGCCTAGTCATGGCTATGCCGCAGATTGCTTCATACAGCTATTTGCCTATTCCCATTTCAATCAGTCTCGCTTGGGCTGTTGCTTCATTTGTGAAGGCATTTGGAGCCTCATTTGTAGTTGCAAAGGTTTTTAATAAGTTTGGCTGCTAGACTGGCAAGATAAAAGTGAAACAGAGAAAGTACAGATTTAAGGGGAAGGTTTGGAAGCACAAAGGCCATGCTGGATGGTATTTTGTTACGCTGCCCAAAATTCTTTCTAAGACCATTCGCAAAAATCACAGTTTGTCAGAAAAAAATTGGGGTCGATTAGAGGCTACAGCCAAAATCGGAAAATCCAGTTGGCGAACTGCTATTTGGTATGACTCAAAATATGGAAGCTATCTTTTGCCGATTAAAACCTCGATACGTAAAGCTGAGGGTATTGAAATTAATGTAGTAGTAACGGTCGCCTTGGCGATACAAATTGAGGATTTGAGGGTGGTTTAAACATGTCCCAAAATCCCTTTTCCGCATTTTTGACCACTATGACGACCGTGACGAGGGCCAGGTCAGCAATCTAGCTTGTGGATGGCCGTTCCATCACGTATTTTTTGTGGAGGAAATTTGGCTCTCATAATGCGGCTCTGGTGAGCCATTTATTGGTTTGTGTAGGCCGATAGAGTTCCGCCCATGAGTGTTGCTAAGTATTTTCTTCTAGCCCAATGCGTTGTTTTTTGGTACGCCACCCCAAAACGAAGAAATGTAGGGGACCAGCGCAATGGTTTTTTCAAAATATACCTGCAATTTTATGTACATAGCTATTTTTTCGTTTCTATTCTGTAAGTCCATTTTAGCATCTGAAACATATGCGATGGCAGATCTCTGGGTAACCGACTGGAATCATTTTAGAAGTCAACTCATGCAAGCAAAAGAACTCGGTATTGAGGGGATCTCCGTAGATGTTTGGTGGGGGCGAGTTCAGCAAAGCTCCCCTGATCAATTTGACTGGGGTTACTACCATCGAATTTTTAAAGAAATAAGAGACGCGCAACTTAAGATTATTCCCATTTTATCAACACACGCTTGCGGTGGGAATGTGGGGGATACAGTGAACATCCCACTCCCTCAGTGGTTTCTTGAGAAGCACCAACGCTTAGGAACAGGGCTTGAGTTTGTGAGTGGAGCGGGTAATCGCAATTATGAATACCCATCTTTTTGGACTACAGAAAAAATCTTGCCTGATTTTGTAAAATTTTGGAGTGCATTTCAAGATGAGTTTAAAAGGGATCAAGATATCATTGCAGAAATTCCAATAGGCCTAGGCCCTTCTGGGGAATTGCACTATCCATCTCATCATTCACATGATTCTCAAGCAGGTTTTGCTGAAGCTCAATACCCCAATCGGGGTTTGTTGCAAGCGTTTTCACCTGCTGCATATCATAGCTTTCAACAATGGATTTTTAACAAAAAATATCCAGGAAAAACTGCAAGAGAAATTGGCAATCTTTGGGGATTCACAGCGCTGAATCAAGAGAGTATTTCACCTTGGTTGATTTTATACCCACATATTCCGGATGACCCTCGTTGGAGAGTCAACAGGATTACAGAGTTTTTTCAAAATCAAAAACATAAGAGTGGTTTTGGAAGAGACTTCTTTGAATGGTACCACCAAAGTCTCTTGAATCATTTTTCATTGGTTATGGAGAAAGCGGTAGAGGTGTTTCATTCTAAAAGCTCTGCCTTTCAAAATATCCATTTAGCGGCCAAGGTTCCTGGTATTCATTGGGGAGCAAGTCGGGGGAGGCTTCCTAGTTTGATGTCAGGATTGGTGTCATTGAGCTCTTTTGATGATGCTGATTTAGGGTTTAGGAGTTTGTTTGAGGCTTATCAGAAATTAAAATTTAAACATAAAAATTCTTTATTTTCAGTTACTTATACAGCATCAGAATTCCCAGACACTGAAGACTCTAATGCCGGAAAAATTGCTCAAGTATTTTTCCAGCTGGCTCGCGAGTATGGTATAAGCGTTTCAGCCGAAAACGCTTTGAGCGCTAGTCTTTACGATCCTTCACACGTAGAACGATTGTTTAAATATGTGGATGATCATTTCACCCAAAGATTAGTTCTCCTGCGATTGTCTGATGCTTTGTCGAGTGAAAGCACCCGAAAAGAAATAGCGTCAAGAAGGTGTTCCAGGCTTTTGACGAAATGAGTTTTTATGGTTCACTCCACACTGATTGCAGAATACCTTTCTGATCAATACAGCCTTGAAAATATTTCTGAATTCAAGAAATTATTAAAACCCGTTTTGAAGATTGAATTAGGCCACAGAGGGATTGTTCAAGCTTCCAATAGAGGGCAAAAGTTTCATCTAAAAGAAGATCCTACTCATTACGATGCTGTATGGCTGCGGGACTCGGTTTGGGTCGCTCGTGCTTTGTTGCTAGATGAACCCATTAAGGGAACACAAGTTTTAAAGACGATGATGGATTATATGAACAGTGAGCTGCAGATGAAAAGAATGCAGGACCTGATTGAAAATCCTGAGAAGGCTACGGGTCTGGGCTCTGAGATGAGGGTTCCACATATTCGTTTTGATGGGAAATCGAAAAACTTTGATGACGTCTACGAGAATGCTAGTCCACAGCAGTGGAATCATAAGCAAAATGATGCATTAGGAATTTATTTATTAACAGTGTTGGAATGTTTTCAAAATAAATTATTTCCAGATGCTACATTAGAAAATTTTAAATCATTACTCACACTGCCACTGTATTTTCAAAGGGTGTCTTTTTATACTATGGCGGATGCAGGGGCGTGGGAAGAAATAGAGAGATTAAATACTTCATCCGTCGCATTGGTTACCGCTTCACTTGAACAATTGGTGGTTTGTTTAGAGAACAATGACTTTAGAAGAAAGATGGAGCTGGCTGCTAAAGAATTTTGTTTAAAGCAAAGTTTAGATTTCATACTTAGCTTGGATTTGTTTGATTTGATTCAAAAAGGTTATGAAACTATCTTAAAGCAGTTACCACAAGGGGAGTCCCCTTCTTATTTAAAAACAGATCTTCGCTATCGTGAAGCTGACGCCGCCTTACTGAATCTTATCTATCCTTGTAAGCTTAAGAAGTTGAACTATAGTGATCGCGTGAGAATTTTGCAGCACATTTACCCATTAGTGGGTGAAGTGGGGATTAAGCGGTATTTGGGAGATGCTTATCAGGCTGAAGGATATTGGTTAGGTGCGGAAAGCAATATTGCGGAAAAGACCCGAGATTTTTCGAGTGAAAAAGATTTTTTTGATCGTTCTCGTTCTTTTAAAAAAGGCAAGGAAGCTCAGTGGTTTTTTGATTCATGGTTTTCGTTTTGCTTGGGTGAAGTTTATAGAGAGTCCGGTGATGAAAATTACTATGACGAACAAATTTATTTTTTTAATCGCGCATTAGGACAGATTACAGGAGGAACACTGGAGGATCCTGTAAAAGGAGCAGATGGATTACCGGTGCCGTCCTTCGAGTTGCCTGAGTCTTATAATGTAACTGCAAATGGTTTTGCTCCTAGTCCAATTACACCCTTGAACTGGGCTAAGGCATCATTGAGAATCGCAATAGATGGAATGGAAAAGAGTATATGTTTCGAACAACGTTAATATTGTTTTTAGGCTTAGTCGTGCTTTCGCAGAGTTCTTTTGTCATCGCTTCAGATGAAAGTTGTGATCAGAAACTTAAGAGGCGTGAAGAGCAAGGGTCAATTTCGACGTTGTTTGATCAAACGCAAGAGCAGCTGATCAAAGATGAAGTTCTGATTCAAAAGCAGTGCCAGGGGGATGCGGTTTGTGTTGAGGAAAAAAATGCAAACTTGATGGAAAGAGCTCTTCGTGGATTAGCACAAAAATCAGCCGCATATTTTACTGAAAAGTTAGAAGTTATTCGGGGTGAGAACATTCGAACGGTTTCTGGTCCTAAGCGAGACTTCTGGATGACGCTTTGGTTGGTCTACGCGTATCAAGTAATGGGAATGGCAACTTATGAATTTAATAAAGGGCGTTTTAATATAAGTGATATTCATTTTGATGTTCTGCCCACAACTTTTGTAAAGCTTTGGTTGCAAAAAGAGACGCAGGCGCTAAAGACGTCCGGCTTAAAAGATGAAGTACTTAATTCAGCAGAAATTGAGAAGATGAAGTCCGGAATGAGGGGGTTTATTGCAGGATGTCTGAAATCATATGTAGGTCAGAGCGGATTTTGGAAAGAAGTCGGAAACAGATTAAAAGGCTTCACGGATTTACTCCCGTGGGGTGCTGCAGTGATGGTAGGTTTTAGGTTGGCTGAGACAGCCATTCGACCAGACTATCAGTGGAGTGCAAGCGATGCAGAGGTAGATATTTTGATGACAGTTTTATTTGACGGTTATCTAGCTTTGCGCTGGTCGTTTCTTGATGGGCCGATGATTAGGGTTTTCGATTCTTTAAAAAAATGTTCTTCAGAAACTTGTACACAAAAATACGGACGGCTTTTCCTCGAACTGGGAATGAAGTCAGTGTTTATGAGTGGAGATAGTGTTTTGTTTTTCTACTTGAGAAATGACTGGCTACCTGCATTTGTTCAAAGTTCATCGTTTAATACTTTGATGCAGATGTTTTTGGGCGGTTAGGTTGTATTGTCCAGTTGAGTGTTGCGGCAATGAATAAGAAAACTCCTCCTAATACGACGGCAGACATTCGATTGTTATTGAGTAGGTTTTTCATCATCCAGCCTAAGGTGAGTGCGGAGAGGACTTCAGGGATCACAATAGAGAAATTAAAAATCCCCATGTATGTTCCGGTTTTTTCTGCTGGAATGTGTTTACTCAAAAGTGCATATGGCATTGCTAAAATACTTGCCCAAGCGATTCCAACACCTACCATGGAAATTAAAAGTAAATTTGGATTTTGAATCCAGTTCACAGAAAACAATCCTAATGCACCAATAGCTAAACAAATGCTGTGAGTTTTACTTTCGCCTAAACTCTGACTTAATTTAGGCATAAAAAATGAAAAGAGAAAGCAAATGAAAGAATAAACTCCAAAGCAAACCCCAGCCCATTCAATTCCTTGATGGTAAAGAGAAGATTGTTCATTTTGTGCTTGGAAAATATTTCGAGCTACTGCAACAGGAAAAAAAAGCCACATACAGAACAAGCCCAGCCATGTAAAAAACTGTACTCCCATCAACTTCCACATCATGGGGGGTATGTTTTGAAATGAATTTTTTAATTCTTTCAATGGGGAGAGGTTTTTCTTTTGTTTTAAAAAACCGTCCATGTTTTTTGGAGGGGCTTCTGGGGTTGTAAAAACCGTCCAAAGAATAGCCATTAAAAAGAAAAATGCACCGATATAGAATGAGTATCGAATATTTTGTGGAATTGCTTCTGTACTCTTTGATGTTGAGGAAAGTAACCAAGGTAAACAAGAAGCTAAAACCGCACCTATCCCTATCCACATGCTTTGAGTTGAAAAACCTAAAGTAGTTTGTTCTTGAGGGAGCTGATCGGCAACGAAGGCGCGAAAGGGTTCCATGCTAATATTAATAGATGCATCCAAAATCCATAAAAGTCCTGCGGCCATCCAAAGAGATGAAGAGTGGGGCATCATAATTAGTGCAAGAGAACTTAAGAGAGCACCAAGTAAAAAGTAGGGCCGTCTTCTTCCTAATTTTGTCCATGTACGATCACTGAGCTGCCCAATGATGGGTTGAACTATCAAGCCGGTGAGTGGTGCAGCTAACCATAAAAAAGGGATTTCATCAGGTTGTGCACCCAGGTATTCGTAGATGGCGCTCATATTGGCCATCTGTAGTCCCCAACCGAATTGGATACCCATGAATCCAAAATTCATGTTTAAGATTTGAGGGAGTGTTTTTGGATTTTTTATATTCATCCTGAAATTTGTCTTAAAGCGTGATCAAAGTCTTCGATAAGGTCTTGTTCATTCTCTATTCCACAGGAAAATCGAATCAATCCGCGTGGGATTCCTAGATCTGCGTCTTCGCCCCCAACTTTTGACCATTGTACCGCAGGTTGAACAATGAGGGAGTCGACAGAACCCAGGCTAGGGGCTCTTAATGGAAATCTAAGTGATGAGAAAAATTTCTCAATTTGCTGAGGGACTTCGGTTTTGAGCTCAAAACTTACTAAGCATCCGAATCCTGACATTTGTGACTTTGCAAGTTTGTGTTGTGGGTGAGAAGGGAGGCCAGGGTAATAGACTTTTTTAATCTTAGGATGCTTTTCAAGAAACTGCGCAATACTGATGGCATTATGATTTTGTTGTCGAACTCTTAGCGGATAGGTACGCATCCCCCGAAGTAGAATCCAGCTGTCTAGTGCGTTTAAGCACGCGCCTAGCACCATATTTGTTTTCCAGATTTTTTCTATAGTGATTTTTGTGCTGACCGCAGCACCTAAGATCAGATCAGAATGTCCCGAAAGATATTTGGTGGCGCTGTATACGGTTATATCAATCCCAAGATCTAAAGGTTTTTGGTTGATCGAAGAGGCTAAAGTATTGTCGGCTATAGTAGTTATCTTTTTACTCTGTGCAAGTTTTGAAATCGCTTTGAGGTCAGAAATTTGCATCATGGGATTAGCAGGACTTTCCAGCATAATGACACGAGTATTGGGTCGAATTGCATTCTCGATTTGTTGGATATCTGTGGTATCGAGTAGAGTTGTTTCAACGCCAAAAAGAGGTAAAAAGATCTTCAAAAGGTTGGTTGTTCCAGGGTAGTGCCATTTTTGACCAATGACATGGTCTCCTGTTTTTACATGAGCGAGAACAGAGCTTGTGATGGCGGCCATTCCAGAGGCGGTGAGCAAGGCAGCTTCTGCACCTTCAAGTTCTGCAAGTATGGTTTCTGCACAAGTGTGAGTGGGATTTCCTGCGCGAGTATAAAAACGGTCATGTCTTGCTTGTGAAGACATTTCAAGAAATTCTTCTGGTGTGTTCGCGTAGAATCCAGAGGTTTGATAAATCGGAGGTGAAACAGAATTTTCTGTTTTAGCCTTACGATCTCCAAATATAACAAGTGAGTCTGGATGCATTAGAATGCGAATCCGAAGTTAAAGCCTACCCAGGGAACGATAGTAGTGCCGATGATACCGTAACCACAAATTCTAAAAAGAAATCCGTTATCACTTCTATTTTCATAGCCTAATCCCACAGTACCTAAAATAGCATTTGATGAAAAAGTCAGACTACTCATGTTTGCACTTAATCCATTTAAATCGGAGGCATTGGTCACTAAAGTAGCGCCAGCAGTTGCATAGATAGATCCTTGTTCGCGTGCGAAATAGTAATTCATAAAAACAGGAATAAAAGATGCGGTTTTTCCACTATCAGTGCCGCTTGCAGTTTTTGTGGCTATTGCTCCAAAGGCAATTCCTGCTGCAAGATCGTCATTCAAAACGCGGTCGAACTGAATACTGTAAAGGAGTCCACGTCCTAAAACCTCAATTCCAATAGAGTTAGGGTTAGTGACCCGTGTGTGTTCTGCAAAAGATGGGTGTGGAAGGATTGCAGACAAAAATGAAGCCACGATTGGAACTAATGATGTTTTTATTTTATTCATACCTTGTCCCTTGATAGAGTGTTTAAAGTCAGTTGTCGCATTTCTAGATGATAATCTAACACATAGACTACTGTATTTGGAATAGGAACGGGGGGTGAATCAGGTGGGAGAAGATTTTGTATAATGCGACGAATAACGCCTCCATGTGTAGAAATCCCTATCTTCTGAAATGGTTTTTGGTGGCAAAATTCTTGAATACATAAAAGTGATCTATTTAAAACTTCTTTTCCAGTTTCTCCCTCAGGATAGGAAAAGTCCGCGTCTGATGCAATCGCTGATCTCCATTTTTGGATTGCACTTTTTCCGTAGCGAGTTTCTATTTCTTGAGTCGTTAACCCCTGAGCTAGGCCCAGATAAGCTTCTCTTAGGCGAGCATCTGTAAAGATTGGAATTTTAATTTTCTCTGTAAGGATGTTTGCAGTTTCGTAAGCGCGATTTAAGTCGCTGCTCAAAATAACCTCTACATTTTCTGATTCTACTAAGTAGCGAAGCTTGGAGGCTTGTCTTTTCCCATTCAGATTGAGTGGTACATCGATATGTCCTTGGAATCGGCCTTCAAGATTCCAGTCTGTCTCGCCATGTCTGAATAAGTAAAGGGTTTTATTTATAGTCCACCATTACAAAGGTAATGTCATCTTCGAGCGGAGCCCCCCCTTGCGCATCCTTGAGTAGGTTAACAATTTTGTTTCTAGATTCGGCGGTAGGGGCTCCACTGACTTGTTTCATAAGATTTTGAAGCTTTTTAAGTCCGAATTGTTGTCCTGAAGGGAGAGAAAATTCGTAGGTACCATCTGTAAAAATAAAAAGTCTGGTGCCAGGATCTAAGACAAGTGTCTTGTGGCCTACCTTCAGCTCTTCGGTTCCCAGGGGTGTGCTTCTTTCTAGAATGGTGTCAATCGTCCCATTTTTATGTGCAAGAAAAAGAGCAGGTGCACCTGCTGTCCAAAAGTGAACTTGACCATCTTTTGGATTAATTTCAACAGCAGTCATGGTCATTGCGTAGACATTTTTAGCAAGATTCAACAGATTGTTATTGAGTACTCGGAAAATTCTTGGGATTTCTTCATTGAACCCTATAGACTGTAGTGTTCGAAAGCTACTGGCAACTGCTGCCGTTACCATTGCAGAACCGGCTCCATGCCCTGTAACGTCTCCCACCATAATTAATAAGCTACCGTCATTTCGGGTGTTCCACCACCACCAGTCCCCCCCCGATCGGGAGGCTGTTTGATAATAACCAGCCATAGATATTTTTTCTGATTCATAAACGTATTCTTTTGGAAGGAGTAAGGATTGTACAGCAGCTGCCAGCTCAAGATCTTTCTCCATTGCTTTTCTTTCCATTTCAATCTGAGCACTCCGTGCAGTTTCGAGCGCAATAGCAATGTGATTAGCTAAAGATAAAAGAATCTTAACGTCGTCTTCCATGAAGATTCCTTTGGCTAAACGGTTATCTAGGTATACGATACCAATCAATCGCTCCCCGATTTTAAGTGGGGCGGCCATGATGCTTCTGAGATTGTGAACGACGGCGCTTTGAGAGCCTAAAACTGCACCTTCATCTGTGCCGCTAATAACTAAAGGCTTGCCTGAATTTAATACTTGATCGACCACAGTGCTGCTATAGCCTTGCAATTCTTTAATATCGGTTCCTTTGGAGTCTCGACCTGCTTTCATGGTGAGCTCTCCACCGCTTTCGTTGCATAAGAATAAAAATGCGCGTTCTGCTCCTAATAATTTGACAATTTGGTCTAAAGCAACTTTAGCTTGTCGATTAGGATCAAGAATGCTGGCGGAAGCAAGACTAAGTTGTAGAAGGGCATCAAGATGTCTCTGTGCGCCAAGTGAATGGCCGGCTGATTTCGTTGATGATGACTTTCCTGTTGAGAAATTACTACTAGCTTTGTGGCTGATGGCGGTGTCTCTCAAAGAAAATTCTGTCCTAATTTCTCTGGCTCTTTGTGTCCATCCATTTTCTAATGCTAAAGATAAAGCTATTTTTGCTTCTCTAATACTGGCTTGTTCATTGCTTTTACCGGTGTAGATTAGAGCTCGTTGCTTGGCGACCTCAAAATAAACCAGAGGGGAGTCGATTTCTCTTGCGATTCTTTCTGCTTTTTCCAGGAGGTTAAGAGATTGCTGTGTTTTTCCTTCAATTCTTTTGAGGCCTGCCTCTACGGTATAGAGATGCGCTTTAATACATCCTGTCTTTGAGATTTTTTTTAATTCACGAATAGATTCTCTAAGTTTCTGAATTTCCTGCACTGGATATTCGGCTTTCGAGTGTGAGCACTGTGTAAGGCGAATATAAGCTTGGAAAATATAAAAATGTCTCAGAGTGACAGGTGTAAAATATATGGGCGGTCTAAGCGCGGAAAACTGTTGTATGGTTTTTTCAACAGGCTCACCTAGTTCATTTTGTTCGTAATGAAAAAGAAGCAAATTGCCAGCATGAATTCCGTGGTGATATTTTATGTTAGAGTGTTTTTGATCAAATTTTTTCAGATATTCAAGACTTTGATAGCGGCTCCCTAGCAAGGCCGCTGCGGAAGCACCGTAAGAATAGAGCCAAGGTGTAAATGGACTTTCTGCCTGATTATTTAAGGTGGCAAGATTTTCTAATTTTTTTATAGTGCTTTCGATCCATCGAAGAGCTTCTAATGCGTATCCTCTAACTAGCAAGCTCGCAATGAGAGCGCCACTCACGGCAAGAAGATCTTCAACGGAAAGAGTATTATTGTAATCCTCTAATGTCTGTATGAGAGATTCAATACTGTGTTCCTCTCCAGAGTGTACTTTTCTTAAGCTTTCTTGTGCATGTGCATGACTGATCAATAACGGGTCGCCAATGTTTTGAGCTATTGTGCTTGCATGTTGTGAGTATTGAAAAGCAGTTTTTTTCATGAAGCCAATTGATGAAAAAAGAGATCCAAAACCCAAAAGAGCAATCGCTTGTTCTCTAGGATAAGAAGAGCCGAGCGTGATAAAAAGTACTTTAAAATTTGTTTGAATTAAAAGCGGGATGTTAAAATCAAAAAAATAAATAATTGATGCATATTCATATAATTGAGCAAGCACTTTAGTGAGTTCGCTGGATGCTTTAGTATCTGCTTTTTTATTGATGCCTAATTTTTTTAAGACATATATTGTTGGGAAAAGAATAAATATATGCATCCAATTTTTTAGCGTATTTTGAGGCGCACTTCTCCCGATTTCAAAGAAAGCCTTTTCAAGCTCATCTTTCGCTTGTAAGGTTTGAAATCCTGCAAGGTATATTTTTGTAATTCTCCCTCGCAATTGAGCTCTTTGTAGAGGTTGTGTAGATTTTTCAAGAGCCTTAATTAAATGGGTAACGGCTTCGTCCAATCTGCCCACATGCATACAAACGCTACCAAAAGTTTCTTCTAGAAGTAGGGTAAGGGGTTGTTTAGCCATAATGGCAAATTGATAAGCTTGTTGTAAAAAGGCATAAGCTTCTTCGTACGCAAGGTTTTCGAGCGCTTTTTGTCCCGCAGTAAAACTAGTTTCGAACGCACGTAATGGGTTTTTCTCGATATCTCCCATGGCGTAGTGTTTTGCTAAAGCATAAATATAGTCCGAGCCACTCCCTCCTATGAGGTCTAAGACTTCAGCTATTTTCTGGTGCATTTGAGTAAGCTCAGTTGCGCTGACGTCAGCAAGTAAGGAATCTTGAATGCGATCATGAACAAAAATAAATTGACTAGTATCTCCTCGCTCAATGAGTCGGGATCGCATCGCTTCTGCTAGCGCAGCGTGTACTTCTTCAGTTGATTTCTCACTAATAAGAGGGATGAGGTTGCTTTGAAATTTTGAGCCAACAAGAGCAGCATAACGAAGAATATCTCGTGTTGTTTTTTCTAAATCAGAAATTCTTTTAATAACAAGCTGGACAACGTCTGTGGGTAAATGAAGATTTTCTAATCCTTGGGTGTCAACAATCCACGAGCCCCATGAGGGGCGTAAGAGTCCAGAGTCTAACATCGATCTGATGTATTCACCGACAGCAAATGGATTTCCATTGGTACGAGTTGCAATTTGGTTAATAAAACTATGCTCTACTTGATGTCCACCGAGTAATACTGCTACCAGCTTAGCAATTGCTCCTTCTAATAAAGGAACCAAGCGGATACGATTCGAAAGATGAGCACCCAGCCCCTGGACAATGAGTTTTAATCCATCTAGATTTTCTCTGTCATTGCGAGCACAACAAACGATTAAAAGTGGTAGCTCTTGCATGTGAGAAGAAATTCTTAGAAGCACTTTTTTAGATGCATCATCGATCCATTGAATGTCATCTAAGATAATCATTGTTGAGGGGGAGTATTGAGCTAAAATTAAAAGAAAATTTGCAACGGCATCATACAAAAGATCTAGTGCCTCTGTGGTTTCTGAGATATCAGGAGTGTCTTTAAAAAAAAGTGCTAAAATAGGAGATATTTTTTTTAAAATAGGAGCTAACTCAATCGTATTTTTTTTAATTTTTTCTTCGATATTGGCTTTTTCAGGAGCGGGTAAATTTTGTAGCTGTCTTAAAAAGGACTCAATGCCCTGCTTAAATGGAGCGAGTGGCATTGTATTGTGTTGTTGGCATCGCCCTTTTATGACAACTGTTGTTGGATTTTTATATTTAATGAGAAGCTCTTGAACAAGCCTGCTTTTGCCACTTCCAGGCTCACCCTCGATTAGAACTAATCTTCCCTTTTTTTGTAAAGCCTCACTCCACTTGTTTCTTAAAATTGCAAGTTCTGTATCTCGGCCCACAAGTGGGGTTTCAGCAATTTCATTGAATTCATCAAAGCGACCTAGAAGAAGTGGCTCGTCTTTTTTTGCAATGGTATTGAGTTGAGGAAGATGTTCTAAATCTGTGAGTAACCCAAGTGCGGTTTGGTATCGGTCGTCTGGGTCTTTCGCTAAAAGTTTTTCTATAATGGCGGCTAGTGCAGGAGAAATACTAGGGTTAAGATCTAAGACATTGGGAGCAGCCATGACAGCGTGTTGTCTTACAAGCTCCCCCGCGTCTGCAGCTTTAAATGGGGGCGTTCCTGTTGCGCACTCGAATAATACAACACCTAACGAGTAAAGGTCTGAGCGTCCGTCTACAGGTCGCTTGAGTATTCCAGATTGTTCAGGGGAACTGTAAAGGAAGGTACCCATAACTTCGTTTTTGTTAAAAACGTCATCAACAATACCTGCAAATCCAAAGTCAATCAGTTTAGCCCCACCTGCTTGATTGATGAGAATATTTTGCGGTTTGATATCTCTATGAACTAGACCATAGCGGTGTACGACTGAGAGAGCACCGGACAATGTTTTTACAATTTGAATAATTGATTTTTCTAAAAGATTGTCTTCTTCTAGAATATGATCCAAGGTTTTGCCTTCAACATATTCCATGATGAGATATGGGTGCCCCGAAATATCACCCACCTCGATGATTTCGGCGACTCCAGGGTGTCGAACACGGGCTAGAACTGCAGCTTCACGTCTAAATTGAAGAAGTGTGTCTTTAGCTTTTTGAAATCCAATGTCTCTTGGAATTTTTGCAGCATAAATTTGCCCGTCTTTGCTGACTTTGTAAACAATGCTCTGACTTCCTCGGCCAATTTCGCCAAGGATCTGCATTCCGGGAATTTCCGTTACTTCTGCTGAAGAGAAAATAGGTGCTTGAGCCATGAGGACTAAAGACCATTACACCAAACAAAAATATAAATTACAATGAATTGGCTGGGCGAGTCGTAAGCTCAATGTAAAAATCACCGACGTCTGTAGAATAGGGAACTAAAATAGAAGGTGAACTGGAGCTATTAAACATTTGAAGATTGTTGCCGCGAACTACGGTTGGAATAGCTTGTTTGATAGAGTATCCCTTTTCGTTTAGGTTGGCTCGAGCTTGTCCTAAAATAATATTTAAGAGCTCAGCCGCACCATCTGAAATTCCTGGTTCTAGTTCTGTGCATTCTTTGCCGAGTAGGCGTCCCATAATCCCTAAAAATGTTTTCATAGGGAAAGCAAGGATGAGTGTTCCATTAAAAGGTGTACTCACTATTCCAACTGAGGAACCTATATCAACCGTGGGTGTGGAAACTCCTGTATTTGGAGTTCTTACAATAGATTTGCCTGCTACCGCGTCTGTATTACTGGCTACTTTTAACGTATATGCTACTGCTTCAAGTGTTGTGTTGAGAAACTCCAGTGTAGATTCTTTGCTTCCAATCTGTTTTTCTCCGTATTTCTTTTTGACCTCTTCAACAGAAGAAAAGCATTGAAATATAGAGCCCATAGGACTTGATGAGATTATTTGCTCAACATTCTTAGTCACAACAAAAACAGATTTGGATTCGTTTTTTAGTAATTCCTCTATAACGTCTGTTAACGCGGTTAAGCTTTTTTCAGGCAAATTCTGAATTGTCCCAAAGTCAAAGATCACTAAAAGCTTTTTTTCTATCAAGGTTTTAGCTAAATTAACGCAACCCGTTGTGTCGATTTCGTCTAAAGTGGTGCCACTAGCGCAAATCGTGACGCAGCCTGGTTCTACATTAATTCGAACTGCCATGAGTTCAGTTTATCCTGGATTGTGTTTTTTCCAAACAGCAAGAATTTTTTCTTGTAGTGTAGAAGGAGTAAAGGGCTTTTTAATATAATTACTTACCCCGGCCTCAATAGCTTCCTTCACCTGTTGGACTTCACCCTCTGCTGTAATCATGAGAAAGGGTACATTGGTATAGTTTGAAGATGCGCGTACCTTCTTGAGCAGCTCCAGACCAGTGAGTACAGGCATATTCCAGTCCGAAAGAACTAATTCAATGGGTTCATTTTTTCCATGTTGATCGTTAAGAACAGTAAATGCTTTGTCACCATTCTCCGCGTCATAAAAAGTGGTAAAACCCATCTGTCTAAGCTGTCCCTTAATGGCGGACCGCATCGTCATCATATCATCAACAATTAGTATTTTTGTATTTGCGGGAAACATATTTGTTATTATCTCCTATCGATCATTTTTTTTGAAGCTTTAATAATAAGCAAGTGTATACTTGTGGAGAAATCATTAAAGTTGGTTAATGCGTTGATTTTTTGGCTAACGCATAGATAATAAGTTGAGAGATCAACTTAAAATAACTGACTCAGTTAATGACTTAAAAAGGAGAGGTGAACACTGTGAAACGAAATAATCTACTTTATGTATTAGCAATGGCAGTATGTTTGAGCAGTACGGCAGCTTTTGCCGAAGAATTAATGACCGTCAAAGGCCACTTTAGAACACGTGGTGAGATTTTGAATCATTCAAACTTAACCACTCGTCGTGAAGGTGTTTTGTTTAGAATTAGGCCTATGATGACATTTACTCCGTCATCAGAAGTTTCTGTAGTTTTTGAACCACAAGCAGGTAAAGCTTTTGGTGAAGCAGCTACAAATCCAGGCGCAATAGCAGCTGCTGCAGTGCCAACAGCTGGTGTAAACGCTGTAACTTCAACCAGCGGTAACGTTTTTGATCCTTCGATCAATATTCACCAAGCTTATGCGAATTATCATCCTAATGACTGGTATTCTCTTCAGGTAGGACGCCAAGTTCTTTCTTATGGAGATGAACTTTTGATTGGTGCACTCGATTGGCATAACGTAGGTCGAAGCTTTGATGCCATTAAGTCACACATGACTTTTGGTTCAGGTTGGCTCGATGTACTCTGGAGTAAGTTTACAGAAAACAACTCCTCAATCCCTGGAGGCACAACCTCTACTGTAGATGGTATGCCTGACAACTACATGGTTGGTTTTTACTCTGGTTGGGATTTGGGAAGTAGCCTAAAAGAGTTTGACCTTTACTTATTCTGGCTCAATAACGGCGCTTCTTATGCCCTTGCTACGGCTGGATCTAGCATGGGAGCAAACAGCCAGATGATGGTTGCTGGTGCACGCGCTAAGTCCAAAATCGATATGATGGACTACCGTGTAGAAGGTACGTTCGAAAATGGTAACGGCGTGATCAATGGCGATACCACCGCATATCAAATCGATGCTGAATTTGGATATATGTTCGATGAAAAGTCTAAGTTCCGCTTTGGTATTGAAGGGTTTTTAGCTTCTAGAGGTTACAACCAAATGTATCCAACAGTTCATAAGTGGTTAGGTTACGCTGACGTTCTTGGTCGTAACAACCTCTTAGGTGGTGTAGCTCATTTGAGTGCTAATGTGATGACAGATTTAGTTGCAAAACTAGACTTCCATCATTTCAGACGTGCAGACACAGGATTTGACGCAAGAGGTATTGCAGGCGGCGCATTAGGTCTGAGCGCAGCTAACTCTTCTGCTTATATTGGTAACGAGTTAGACTTGGTTCTGACTCACAATGCAAGCAAGCATGTCACATTCGAAGGTGGTGTTGGTTACTTCATGAACGGTGATTATTTCACCCAACAAGGTGTAACTCAGCCATTCTTTGCATACTTGCAAATGACCACAAAGTTCTAAGACAAGTATTATAGTCTTTAAGACTTTTAAGGCGCGCTATTTCGAAAGAGGTAGCGCGCTTTTTTTATTTTAGGGGTGATGCTTTTTCCAGACGGCTCTAATGGCTTCTTGTAATGCTGGAGTGGTGATGGGCTTGTTGATAAACCCACTTGCACCGTTTTCAGCAGCAAAAAGAGGGTTACTCTTTTCTCTTTCAGCAGTAATAAAGAGAAAGGGTAATTCTGCAAATTGTCGCTCAGCCCGGATTTTTTTTAGAAGATCAGGTCCCGTCATAATCGGCATATTCCAATCACAACAGACTAGCTGAATAGGGTCGTTCTTTTCCAGCTGTGTAGTAAGGACCTGATACCCATTTTTTCCATTATCTGCTTCGAAGAAGGTAGAGAATCCCAAAGATTTTAAGTGTTCCTTCACCGTTGTCCGCATCATCTTCATATCGTCGATGACTAAAATCTTTGTTTCAACAGGGAACACGATTAATTCTCCTTCGTTGACTTCGAATTAAAACCCGTCAGTAGTTCCTACTTTTCCATTTACGGGTCCGCTATCCATAGGAATCACCTTATCTAATTCCTTATTTTTGCTTGGATAGGGGATCACAGAGGCAAGTTGCTCATGGTTGCTGGGTTGAGGAGGTTGTTTTAGAAAGGTTGAGAATTTTTTCACACCTTTGTTAAATAAACCCGAACTTCCGTTTCCTCCGCTCGAACCACCTTCTAATGTTTTTCGTCCATCTACCACAAAGGAGAGGTCGCCTACCAAAGTTTGTAGTGACATCGCCTGTGCAGACATTTCTTCTGAAGAAGCAGAAGCTTCTTCAGCTGATGCTGCGTTGGCTTGTGTGGTTTGGTCGAGTTGGTTCATTGCTTTGTTGAGTTGTAAAATCCCACTGGCTTGCTCTTGGCTTGCCATTGCGATTTCATTATTCAAGTCAGCGACTTTTTTAACAGACACAACTATATTTTTTAAAACAGTTCCGCTGTTGTCAGCAATTTTAGAACCTTTCTCGATTTGCGACACACTATCTTTAATGAGAGAGGTAATTTCCTTAGCTGCCGAAGCACTTCTTTGAGCAAGATTTCTTACTGCTTCAGCAACAACTGCAAATCCTCGACCTTGCTCACCTGCACGAGCAGCTTCTACAGCTGCGTTCAGTGCTAGAAGGTTGGTTTGAAATGCAATGTCATCAATGACGTTGATAATTTCTTCAATTTTCTTTGAGCTTTGAGAAATATCAGTCATAGCAGCAATCAAACGTTTGATTTCAGCTTCTCCCTCTTCAGCAGAATTTCTGCTAGCCTGAGATAGACTGCTTGCTTCTTGAGCATGGTCTGCATTGAGTTTTACTTTTGTAGAAAGAGTTTCTAATGAAGAAACAGTTTCTTCAAGTGAAGCTGCTGTTTCAGTAGCTCCAGATGAAAGCTGTTGACTTACATTTTGTAATTGTTCAGCTGAACTGGAAACTTGTGTTCCAGAACCTCTTAGATCGATAATTACCTTGTTGATAGGCTTTGTAATTGCTCGTGTAATCATATAGAGAAATACACAGAGGAAAGCTGATACTAAGACTAAGAAGAGCACAACCATCCACATAGATCTTGTGGATTGAGCTTTGAGTTCTGAAGCAGATTCTTTCACTCTTTCAAGTTCGTAGGTTACAATTGAATTTACATCGTCGATGCTCTCAGTTGTCACTTTAATAACTTCTTTTGGATTGATTTCAAAAGTTCCAAGCTCTGCCTTCTTTAAAACAGTTTGAAAAATTTGTTCTACGCGTTGCCAGTGAGGTTGGCTTTTGAATGCTTGAATCTTATTTTTTGATTCTTTAGAAATTTCTAATCCAGGAGAGTTTAAGTTTGCATCAAGTCCTGCTTTTAGACTAGTTAATGTTTTAAATTGCTCTTGAGTGATGGGTTCATCAGCAGAAGTAACGGCAGTCAGATTTGCTCGAAGCATTCCAGCACTTTCTTTTGCGAATTCAATTATACTTATGGCTCTTACAGAATCACCAACATCACCTAGTTTAATGTGTTCAGCAATTGCGAGTTCTTGCCCCATTAAATCAACAACTAAACCGTTGAATAATTCAATGACCTGAGCAGGTTTAAGTTCCTTGTTGAAAATTTGTTTTCTAACAGAATTTTCATGAGTATCATATGATTTCTGAGCAGCAATAAATGCTGAATGATTAAATGAAAGATTCTTTCGCGCTTCCTCCATTGCAACTTTCTTCTGATCTACTAGGGCTCTTTGCGCCATCATTTCTTCTTTAGAAACAGTATCCTTGGTATAGCCAACAGAAGCCGCTCTTTCTTTTTGAATTTCGTGAATAAAGGCAGCGTTTTCCTTAATGTAAGTCAGATCACCTTGTACACGAGAAGCATTTCTCATGTCTGAGAAGTTATTTCCTATCATGATTGCAGACGTGATAAAGAAAGCCACCGTAGGGGTTACTGCGACCGCCGTGATTTTCATTCCTAAATTTAAAGCCATAGACATACTCCTTCGTTCGTTAAAAAGTTCTTATGCAGCCACCGACTGCACAATTTCGTTAATTTTACTGATACTCTCCTTGGAAATAGCTAAAACAATATCGACTAAGATAATGACCTTAGTGTCAAACTTTCCCATCCCTGTGACATAGGCGAGTCTTTCTTCATCACCTAGAGCAGGGGGTGGCTCTATCTGAGCGCTTTTGAACTCAACGACCTCACTCACTTGATCAACAAGAATTCCGACGTGGCCTGATTCGCCTTCAATGACGATAATACAAGTTTCACGTGTATATTTTGTATATTCGATTCCAAATTTATATTTGAGATCAATAACTGGGATAACTTTTCCTCTTAAGTTCATCACTCCAATGACATAGTCTGGAGTCTGAGGAACCGGGGTAATATCACTGACCTGGTTAATTTCTCTAACACTTCCGATGGGAACACCATACGGTCTTTCTTTTAAAATAAATGTTAAGTATTGGCCTGGCAAAGCGCGTGTTTTTTCATTTTTTTCCATATCTCTCACGTCCTACGTTAAAAGTTATGAATTCAATCACAAATTCTTATGAATTCTTATCGTCAAAAACCCACCTTATTTGATCAGAATTAACAATTAATTTTTAAGAGGTTTAACTATCTGTAATTATTAATTAAATATCAAATATGTATTTTTAATGCTGATTGAAAAGAGGTTTAAGTAAAGTCAATTTCTAGACGAAGCAAAGAAGGTAGATAGGTCAATTTTAGGGAGCGTAAAATGAGCGAATTACCTAACGATCAGGGCGATTTTGTAGAGCAGTTAAAAAAAGAATTTTTAGACGAAGTAACATATCTACTCGAGCAATGCGAAGAAGCATATTTAAAACTAGAAAATCCAGCGCATCGAGTAGAGGAGCTTAGTAATATTTTCAGAGTTGCTCACTCTATTAAAGGTAGCGGAGCAGTTGTTGGGTTTGATGACTTAGCGAGTTTTGCTCACGTGGTAGAGGATTGTTTAACGCTTTTACGTGCCAATCCTGATTTGGTTTCTTCAGAAATTATCTCACTATTGTTGCAAGCAGGCGATGCATTTAAATTTCGAGTTGCAATGTTAAAAGAGAAGTCTCAAGAAGTTTGGGAAATTGCTCCTTTGAAAACGCAGATAGAAAAAATGAATGCATTTTTGAAGTCTGGAGCCAAAGGTGATGCACCTATTACTCAATCTCCAGTAGCTACTCAAGCACCCACAACTCAATCGGTAGCACCACCTGTGCCTGAACAAAAGGCAGCGGAAGTAACTAAAGAGCCACCTAAGCAAGAGCCTGCTGTAAAGCCTACAGTACAACAACACCATGAGGTGGATCATGCACATGGTGGACAGGGTGCAAAAGCACAAAGTGTTTCAGTAAAGGTTGATCCAGTCAGAATTGAAGCTGTTTTAGATCTTGTAGGAGAGCTAGTAGTTATCAAAAGCCAACTTTTACAAGAAATGGAAAAAAACGAAAAATCAAATCTTAGAGAAAATGAAGTGATTTCACTTTTAGATAAAACAGTTCGAGAGCTTCAAGATAAAACCTTAAGTATGCGCATGACATCACTCAAGCCACTATTTTTAAAGGTGCAGCGTACAGTAAGAGATCTAGCAATTAAGCTGTCTAAACCTGTAGAGTTTGAAATGAACGGAGAGGATATTGAAATCGATCGTACTATGATTGAGCTTCTTTCTGATCCATTGATTCATATAGTGCGAAATGCGGTTGATCATGGAATTGAAAAATCTGATGGAAGAAAACAAAATGGAAAAGAAGAAAAAGGACATGTTTGGGTTACCGCAAAACAATCGGGTGGGCGAATTGTAGTTGAGATTAAAGATGACGGCGGTGGCATCAGTAAAGATAAAGTAAAAAATAAAGCTATTAAATTGGGCATAATAAAAGAGTCTCAAGCTTTATCTGATCAAGAGGTTTATGACCTTATTTTTGCACCTGGATTCTCTACTGCTGATGCGGTTACAGACGTTTCAGGACGTGGTGTAGGGTTGGATGTAGTAAAAAGCAATATTCAAAAATTAAAAGGAACTATTGAAATTGAATCTACGATCAAGAAGGGATCGGTTTTTAGAATTTCACTACCTTTAACAACTGCAATCACAGAGGGAATTGTCGTTTACATTAATCAGGTTCGATATGTTGTGCCTATGGATGGGATTTGTGAGCTTCTTCGAATTGAAGATCATGCGATTACTAATATTGATTCCTCACATGAGTGTCTCACAGTTCGAGGAAAGGTTTTACCTTTAATTCGAATGAACAAGGTGATGTCTTCTGCGTCAGCTCTCAAGAAATTAAACTTGGTAAAAGGTGATTTTGCAATAGAGCAAAATGAGGGTATGTCAGGAAAAAATGGAACAGTGGTAGTTGTAGATCACTTGGGTGTTTTGGTTGCACTGACTGTAGATGGAGTGATTGGTCAAAATCAGGTAGTTGTTAAGCCACTTGGACAAAACATCAACACAACTAATGGAATTGCTGGAGCGGCTATTATGGGGGACGGAAAAATAGCACTTGTATTAGATATTGATGGCTTGGTTAGAAATTTGAAAAATAGAAAAATCTCGGATGATCATTTAGCAGAAGCCGAAACCGTAACTAAAGAGGCAGCATAGTGATTTATGAGTATAAAATTAAATTTTAATTATGACGGTGCTGAAAGGGATTTTGCTGAAGTTTTACAACGTCTACAAAAAGACACTCATGGATTTACACAATTAGCAGAAATTCTTAAATCTGTTGCTGGTATCAATATGCAGCTTAATGATAAAAATTTAAGTTTAATGGCAGGTCGTTTAATTTCTATCATGAGAAAGTATCAGTTAGGTTCGTATTCCGAGTACATACCTTATTTGAATAAAAAAAATATTGAAATGCTGACTGAATTTATTTCTCAAATGACGACCAACACTACAGAGTTTTTCAGAGAAAATGACCATTTCGAACTTTTGAAAACAAAACTTCCTGAAATCATAAGGAAGCGTGAAAAATCTGAAAAAGAGTTGAGAGTGTGGTGTGCAGCTTGCAGCTCAGGACAAGAAGCTTACACAATTGCTATGAGTATAGCACAATCTTTGCCTGATTTTGATTTTGGAAAACTCAAACTTTTAGCTACAGATATAGATTTTGAAATTTTACAAAAGGCGATGGAAGGAGTTTATTCGTCAAAAGAAATACAAGGCGTTCCAGTGGCTTATAGACAAAAATATTTTTCTCCAGCAGTAGACGGTAAATCAGATGAAAAAATGTACAAAATTAATCCCATGCTAAGAAATCAAGTTCAGTTTGCTTCCTTTAATTTAATTACAGCTGAGTATCCGTTTAAACATCAATTTGACATTATTTTTTGTAGAAATGTTTTTATTTATTTCGATAAAGAAACACAAATGTCCATAATTGATAAATTTATTAAACATCTTAAGCCAGGGGGGCTTTTGTTTTTAGGGCACTCAGAGTCTGGAATGGTCAGGTCAGACAAAATGAAAACTGTATCATACGCAGTGTACGAAAAGGTTTAGTAAAATGAAAAAACACTACCTTTTTCCTGGGAAAATTATTCTTTCAGTTGAACCAGCAGAAATTGCTACTATCCTGGGTTCTTGCGTTGCAGTAGCACTTCATGACCCTGTGACGAAAATTGGGGGTCTGATTCATTACTTGTTGGATGAGAATGGTTCAGGAGATACCCCATCTCCTCGTTATGGAAGTTATGCCTTACCCACTTTAGTGAATATGATGAAAGAAAAAGGGGCAAAGATTAATAAGTTACAAGCTAAAGTTTATGGTGGGGCAAGTGTTTTAGGAAACGTGAATATTGGAAAAGACATTGGAAGTAGCAACGCAGAAATTGCATGGAGATTTTTAGAGCAAAATAAAATTCCAGTTTTAGAGCAAAATACAGGTGGTACACGTGGTAGAAAAATTGTTTTAACTACAAACACTTTTCATGTGAAACATGAGTTTATGAGAGAAACGACTAGAGTGGCTAGCGCCGAGGAAATACCTGTAGTCGTGTCCCCTGAGTTTAGAGCTGCAGGGAAAATCGGAATTATCGATCCTTCTTCAGCTTTGGGTAATTATTTTTCTAAAATTTTTAAGAAAAATGGATTTGATGTTATTGGAGCTGCTAGCGACGAAACTGAAGCATACAGCTTGATTTATTGGAGTAAACCTTCTTTATTGGTTCTTGGAACACAAGAGCCTGAATCAGAGGGCGTTAAGCTATTGATGGAGTTAAAAAAATATGGAAATTTACCCCCTGTAGTTTTGTATTCATTTGGGGGACAAGGTGCAGCGGTAAGAGAGGCTCTTAAGCTAGGAATTGTAGATTATGTGCATACCCCTGTACATTATGATCCTAATACCCTTGTCCGAATTAGTAATATTTTAATGGAAAAGATCAAAGCATTCTTAGACCAAGAGGCTGCTTAGAGAGAAGTATATGACACTAAACTCTGGAAAAAATAAAAAAACCAGAATTCTGATAGTGGATGATTCAGCAGTCATTCGTACGCTTTTGGTGAAAATACTTAGTTCAGAACCCGATTTTGAAGTAGTCGGTACAGCAAGTGATCCTTATATTGCGCGTGAACAATTAGTTTTACTAAAACCTGATCTCATGACCTTGGATGTTGAGATGCCAAGAATGGACGGAATTACATTTTTGGAAAAAGTCATGAAGCATTTTCCTGTTAGGACAATCATTATTAGTAGTTTGACCACTGAAGGAGCTGAATTAGCGTTAAGAGCATTAGAAGTGGGTGCTGTTGACGTTATGGCTAAGCCCAAAGTGGATGTGACTCGGTCATTTAATGCGATGAAAGATGAAATTATTAAGCGTGTTAAAGCGGCTGCTCAAACTCGTTTAAGTGCACGAAGGACAATTTATAAAGAAATTAGTCCCGAACTCAGAAAAATGCAGACTGAGGCGCTTTCTGAAACGACCCATCAAGTTTTAGCTATCGCATCTTCTACTGGAGGAACAGAGGCGCTTAAAGCGGTGTTGACGCGTTTGCCGCCTGATCTGCCCGGTACAATGATTGTGCAACACATGCCCGCTACGTTTACAAAAACGTATGCAGATGCTTTGCAAAGAATTTGTCCGTTTGAGGTAAAAGAAGCTAAACAAGGGGATCGAGTTAGGCCGGGTTGTGCATTATTAGCGCCGGGCGATTACCATATGGAGTTGGTGCGTAATGGAGCTTTTTACTATGTGAAGTTGCATCAGGAGCCTACGATGCACGGAGTAAGACCTGCTGCCGATTATTTGATGAGGTCAGTTGCAAGATTAGCAGGTGCAAATGCTATTGGGGTGGTTTTGACTGGCATGGGGGCTGATGGTGCTGCCGGGCTTCTTGAAATGAAAAACGCAGGGAGCTTTAATATTGCACAAGATGAAGATAGCTGTGTCGTTTTTGGTATGCCTAAAGAGGCAATTCAAATAGGAGCCATCCATGTCGTAAGGCCTCTGAAGGACATCGCTGCGGAAATTATCCATCAAATCAAGAAGAAGGAAAAAGCAGCGGCTTAATTTGCTTGTTGAAATAGGGGAGTAAATTTTTTTCAACTAAGTTTTTTGCTAAAATTAAATCCATGTCATCAGCATTTTTTGTTGAGTTCGATAGCTGTGCTAAAATTTTATTTTGAATCAGTCCTACTTCATAAGCCTTAGAGTAGTCTACTAAGCTAAAACTCACGAGAGAGTATCTTGAAAAATAATCGTCTGGAAATAATTCCTTTAATTTTTTTTCAATCTGCTTTTCTAATAAAAATTTTGGATCGGCAACTTTGTCTCTCATTTCAATAAAATTTTCAACAGCCATATCAGCAATGGCATCCGCGTTGGGTTTTCTTGTTGTCGAGAATTTTTTAAAAAGCTCTTCCCAGTTTGCACATTGATCCATTAGTGTGTTGAAAACCGAACAATCTTCAAATCCACAATTCATACCTTGTCCGAAAAAAGGGACAATAGCATGAGCTGCATCGCCTAATAATAAAACCTTATCTTGATGGTGCCAGGGAGTAGACTTAACAGTGGTTAGTGTTCCGGTGGGATTAGAGAAAAAATCTTCTGCTAATGATGGCATGAGATTTAAAGCGTCTGCGAACTGCTCTTTAAAAAGAGTAGTAACATGTGTTTCATTTTTCAGATTTTCAAAGCTGAGTTTACCTTGCAATGGTAAAAATAAAGTGCAAGTAAAACTTCCATCTAGATTAGGAAGTGCAATCAACATGTAAGTGCCCCTTGGCCAAATATGAAGGGCATTTTTCTCAATTTGAAAACTTCCGCCTTTTCCAGCAGGAATAGTGAGCTCTTTGTAACCGTGTTCAAGATGTGTTTCGGTGGATTGAATAAGTTTTAGCGATTTTAATTGATCTCTTGCAGCAGAGAAAGCACCATCGGTTGCAAGTGTTACTGAGTGAGCGTTAAGATTGATTTCAGAAACTTTATGATTAAATTGAATTTTTGTTTTTTCTGTTCGTTCAGCTGCACTCATTAATATTTTATTTAAAGTCCCTCTAGAGATGGAGTTAATGTATTCAGAATCATCCTTACCGTAGCGTTGAAAAGAGAGTTCGCCAGATTTGCCATGTATCATTCGACCTTTCATGGGGATAGCGTGTTTGAGTACATCATCTTTTAGGCCAACTTGACCTAACGCATGAAGTCCTCTTGTCGAAATAGCTAAATTAATCGATCGGCCGGCGCTAATTTTTTCTATGCGCATATCAGGTCTGCGCTCAAGAACATGCACTTGATATCCTTTTTTAGATAAAAAAACAGAAAGGAGTGAACCGACAAGACCGGCTCCAATAATCGTGATGGGTTCTTTTGGGTTGATCAAGTTAGACATATTTTTTTAATAGTTGACCTAGTTTAAAAACATCCTGAAAGCTGTTGTAAAGAGGTACAGGCGAAAATCTAATGATGTCAGGTGCTCTAAAATCACAAATAACGCCTTCATTTTTGAGTTTTTCCTCAAGTGTTTTGCCATTTTTCACTTTCAATGAAAGTTGACATCCTCTTTCCTGTGGGTTCTTCGGAGTAATCATTTCTATCGACTTGCTTTCAAGCGAAACAATAATATGTTCCAAGAATCCTGTTAAAAGTTCGCTTTTTTTCCTAAGAGCTGTCATGGTTGCCCGATCAAAAAGTTCCATGGAAGCTCTAAGTGCCGCCATTTGGAGAATGGGTGGGTTGCTGAGTTGCCAGGCTTCAGCTGTAGGCATTGGGTCAAATTGAGGCTTCATTTCAAATCTTTTGTGCTTATTATGTCCCCACCAGCCTTCAAATCTTGGGATTGAAGGATTACTTAGATGCTTTTCATGTATGAAACAACCAGAAAGTGAACCCGGGCCGGCATTTAGATATTTATAACTACACCATGTTGCAAAATCGACTTCATCTTTGTGAAGCTCAAGTTTAAGATTGCCTGTGCCGTGTGCAAGATCAAATCCCACTAAACATCCTTGAGAATGACCAGCCTGAGTGATGGCTGGAATGTTAAAGGCTTGCCCAGTTAGGAAGTTCACATTTCCGAGTAAAATCAGGGCAATTTTTTTACCTTCGCTCTCAATGCACGATAAAATATCTTCTGTTCGAAGGGTAGACTCTCCTTTTCTTGGAAAAAGCTTCAGAATGGCAGTTTCAGGATCTAGCCCATGAAAGCGAGCTTGAGAGGCAACAGCATAATGGTCGGAGGGAAAAGCGCTTGATTCAATCAATATTTTATATCTTTCTTGTGTGGGTCGGTAGAAAGAAACCATCATTAGGTGGAGGTTGACGGAAAGGGTGTTCATGACGACAACTTCAGAGGGTTTTGCGCCCACCAGTCGTGCGGTCGATTCAGTTAGAAATTCATGGTATGGATACCATGGGTTTTTTGCTTCAAAATGTCCGTGAACAGCGTATTTTGCCCAATCAGCTAATTCTTGGTTGACGTATTCTTTGGCTTTTTTGGGTTGAAGGCCAAGCGAGTTGCCACAGAAATAAAGACATTCTTTATTTTTTTTGATTTTTGGAAAGTGAAATTCTTTTCTGAAGTTTTTTAAAGGGTCTTTGTTATCTAATTTTTTTGAAAAACTAGAAGTGTTTTCGAATTTGAATGAATTCATAAGAAGTGTTCTTTTTTAAGATCTAACCATTCTAGAGCATTTTCGGAGTAAAGTCGATTGAGAGTTTTTTCTCCGACCCCAGTTAAAAAATCAATAGAGGTTTGTGGAGAAGTTTCACCTAAAGGGAAGGGGTAATCGGTTCCCATCATGATTCTGTTTTCTCCAAAAATTTGAATTAGGTGCTTTAGAAATGCAGGGTCATGAGTTAAGGAGTCGACGTAAAATTTCCCAAGATAACTTTTTGGATTTATCTTGTTATCAACAGCGCAAAGATCTGGTCTTGCTTTAAAGCCTTGTTCAATACGCCCTACTGTTGCTCCAAAGGCTCCACCACCGTGTGCGAATGCAATTTTTAATTTTGGAAGTTTCTCTAAGACGCCTCCAAAAATCACTGAACAGATGGCTAATGTGATTTCAGCTGGCATGCCGACTAACCAAGGGAGCCAGTATTTATTCATTCTCTCCTTGCCTAGCATATCCCAAGGATGAACGAAAATGGCAGCACCTAGATCGGAGGCAGCTTCAAAAATTGGAAAGAGTTTTTCGTGATCTAAGTTCCATCCATTAACATGGGAACCAATTTCCACACCTTTCAAGCCAAGTTTTTTTATACAACGCTCAAGCTCCCTGATAGACAGTTGAGAATCCTGAAGAGGCAAGGTTCCTAGACCAACAAATCGCTTGGGATGCTTAGAGACTGTTTCTGCAATATCGTCATTGAGAAACTGAGAGATCGCTAACCCATCCTGAGGCTTAGCCCAATAGTTAAACATTACAGGCACAGTCGAGAGGACTTGGACATTCACTTGAGTGTCATCACATTCTTTAATTCGTTGCTTTGGATCCCAAACATTGCTTTCGATTTCTCTAAAAAATTTTCCATCATCGTAGAGCATTTTTGCACCACAGCTCTCATGGTGGTCGATTTTGATGAAACCACCATAACCAAACTTATCCTTAAAGTTAGGGATGTTTTTAGGGAGAATGTGAGTGTGAATGTCTATCTTAAGGCAGTTTTTATTTTTTTGTTCCAACATTGGGTTTTTCCATAACGGTGCCACAGTTTTTACATTTTGTTAGTGCTGAATTATTAAAAAAGCGATCAAATATAGGTGGGAACTGAGTAACAATGTCCACTAATTCAAACTTCTCTTCATAGAGTTTGTGATTGCACTTTTCGCAGTGCCAGGCAAATCCATCCATTTCCCCTGAAAGCCTTTTGCGTTCTACAACTAGTCCAATAGTGTTTGCCGGTCTCCTGGGAGAGTGCGGGGTGTTAGCTGGAAGTAAAAGGATCTCACCTTCGCGGATGTGAATATCATGAGCTTTGCCTTCTTTTTGAATTCTGAGAGTTATATCCCCTTCGAGTTGGTAAAAAAACTCTTCTCCTGCGTTGATATGGTAATCCAGACGAGCATTGGGTCCACCAACGACCATAATAATAAACTCTCGATCTTTCCAAACAACTTGATTTCCAACAGGAGGCTTAAGAAGATGTCTATGTTCATCAATCCATTTTTTAAAATTAATTGTAGTATAATGATCCATGGGTCCTCCAGGCTAATTTTTTAATACTGCTATACATTTAATCTCTATGGCAATTGGTGTGGGTAAGCTTCCAATCTCAATTGTTGTTCTGCAGGGTTGATTATCTTTAAAGTACTCCGCATATATTTTGTTATAAGATTTAAAATCTTTTTTCATATTGGTTAGAAAAATTGTGACATCTATTAAATCATTCCAAGTTGCACCGGAGTCTTCGAGAATGTTTTTAACATTTTTAAACATTGAGTGACATTGGGTTTCAATATCGTAAGAAGTAATATTTCCGTGAGTATCCAACTCCACTCCTGGAATTTTGTCTGAGTTTGGGTCTCTGGGACCAACACCAGAAAGAAAAAGTAAATTGCCAACACGTCTGGCATGAGGGTACGGGCCAACAGGTTTTGGTGCTTTTTTTGAATGAATGATTTCATTTTGTTTATTCATATTTCACACTCACATTTTTAGATTCTGTAAAAAAACGAAGAACCTCGAGTCCCCCTTCTCTTCCAACTCCTGAATCTTTTACTCCACCGAATGGGGTTCTTAAATCGCGTAACATCCAGCAGTTGATCCAAACAACTCCAGATTGGATTTGAGCCGCTACTTGATGTGCTTTTTTGAGATTAGAGGTCCAAATAGAAGCAGCGAGTCCGTACCGAGATTGATTGGCAAGTTCAATTGCTTCACGCTCGTTTTTAAACGGTATAAGCGTGGCAACAGGGCCAAAAATTTCTTCCTGGTTAGTGCGACAAGAGTTGGGGAGACCTTCAATTAGAGTAGGTTCAATATACCAGCCTCTTGGGGAAGTTCCTCCACAAAGGATTTTGCCTCCTTCATCTTTAGCCATTTGAATATATGAAAGAACTTTTTTGAAGTGAGCTTCAGATACTAAACACCCAATATCAGTTGATTTTTCAAGAGGCTCACCGATTTTTAATTTTTTTGTTCTGGCCACTAGTTCGTTTTTAAATTTTTCATAAATTGATTGTTCAATTAAAATTCTGGATCCACAAAGGCAAATCTGTCCTTGATTAGCAAAAGAAGATCGCACTGTGTTGCTCACCGCTTCTTCAAAGTCACAATCTGAAAAGATAATGTTTGGGTTTTTTCCACCCATTTCTAAAGAGAGTTTTTTAAATTGAGGAGCTGCCACTTTTGCAATTTCAGCACCAGTGACAGTGCTCCCTGTAAAGGAAAGAGCTTTAATCTTACTGTGTTTTGAAAGAGCAGCGCCAATTTTGTTTCCATAGCCGTGAATAATATTTAAGACTCCGGGTGGTAGTTCAGCTTCAATGCAGATCTGGGATAGAAGATAAGCTGTCATTGGAGTTACTTCTGAAGGTTTAGCGATAACGCAGTTACCTGCAGCTAAGGCCGGAGCGATTTTCCAAGTTAAAAGATAAAGAGGAAGGTTCCAAGGAGAGATGCAACCTACGACCCCTAGAGGTTGTCGAAGCGTGAAGTTAAAAACACCGCTACTGCTCATATGAGATTCACTTGAAAATTGTGTGGTGGCGTCAGCAAAAAAACTAAAATTAGATGCACTTCGCGGAATGTCTAATGTAGATGAGAGTTGAATTGGTTTTCCAGTGTCTATACTTTCGGCTTGAGCTAGCGGAGTAAGTTTTTCCAAAATCAGATTTGAAATTTTTCTTAAATAAGATGCTCTTCTTTCAGCAGTTAGTGTTGACCATGTGGGGAAGGCTAGCTCAGCTGCTTGGATTGCTAGTTCTAAGTCTGCCTCATCAGAGTCTGGGGTCTCAGAGTATTTGCGTGTTTGGGCTGGTTCAAAATTATCAATGTAATGTTTTGATTTGGGTTCTAATAGTTTTCCATTGATGTAGTTTTTAATCTGTTCATTTGCTGGGTTCATGATGAGGATGTTTTAGCAAAATAGCTCGCACGGGGGAAGCGTCTCCATCAAGTATTTTTAAGGGCAATGCAACGAGTGAGTAGATTCCATCTGCAGCCTGGTTGAGTACAATCCCCTCAAGTATCGCCATCTTATTTCGGTAGACCGCTTGGTGCGCTTCTAGGGCTTTAGAGTCGTATGGGTCAATGGATGGGGTATCTATCCCTACTAGGATCACACCTTTTTGGGTTAAATCATCCACTAACTCAGGGGAGAGGGAGTTGAAGTCGTTATTCCACTGACTTGAGTTAGGAAAGGATTCTGTCTTAAATAATATTCGTTTAGTTAATATTTGAATATGTGTAAGATGATGGGGATAGATTCGAGCTCCCTTTTCGATTTTTACGGTAATGACCTGGCAAGAGCCGACATAAATTTTTAAATCAACTTGGTCTATACCCTTTCCGTTAGGGTGGTAGTGATTGGGAGCATCAGTATGTGCACCAAGGTGAGATGAAAGATGCAGGGATGAAAGTAAAAGATTGTTTCCACTTTTAAAATCGAGTTCAACGGTTCTTGTGAGTGGTGTATCTCCTGGAAAAACAGCGGTGTGTGAGCTTAAAATCGGAGAGATATCGATATAAGATGCAAGATCTAAGTCTAAGGGTTTCATGGATGTATCCATATTTATTAATCAGGATAGCTACCTGAATTCCTTATGCTTGTAAACTTGGATAGATAGGGCATATATAGAGGAAATGATAGATTTTCAAAAATATGCCGATTGGCTTTGGAATGCTCGTATTCAGAATCAACCCTGTTTAGCTTTAACTGATGAGGCTTCTCACTTTTCTCTGGAAGCTGCTTATCAAGTTTCATTGCTAAATTATAAAAAAAGACTAGCTTTACCTGGGGTGAGAGCGCTTGGGAAAAAAATTGGTCTCACTTCATTGGCAGTTCAAAAGCAGCTGGGTGTTTCTGAACCCGATTTTGGATATTTAACTTCGGATATGAAAGTAGCAGATCAAGGAACTTTACCCAAAGGAAGCCTCATCCAAGGACGCGTGGAAGGAGAAGTAGCATTTGTGCTTAAGAAAGACCTTCGAGGGGATCGAATTACAGCTGAAGATGTTATTCATGCTACAGATTATGTGGTTGCTTGTATTGAGGTCATTGATTCTAGAGTGAAAGATTGGAAAATAAAAATTCAAGATACTGTAGCGGATAACGCTTCAGCAGCATTTTTTGTTCTAGGAACAGAAATGAAAAAACTAGACCAAGTAGACCTGAGAATGGCTGGAATGGCGTTAAGAATCAATGGTGAGATTGAGTCTACTGGAGTGGGTGCGGCTTGTATGGGTCATCCTGTGAATGCTGTGAGTTGGCTTGCGAATAAGATGCTGAGTTTTGGTGAAGTGCTGAAACAAGGAGACGTGATTTTGTCCGGAGCCTATGGACCTGTTGTTTCGTTTAAGCAAGGGGATCTTTGCGAGGTTGAGATTCATGGTCTTGGAAAAGTGAGTTGTAGCTATGGATTATAAAAAAGTAGCTCAAATTCTTTTTCAGTCCCAAATAGAGGCCATTGAAATCGGAAAAATCACTCAAGATTATCCAGAGCTAACCGTTGAAAGAGCATACTTAGTTCAAGATGAATTACTTAAGCTTCAATTTGGCAATAGAGAAAAAAAAATTGGATATAAAATGGGGCTCACTTCAAAATCTAAGATGAAGCAGATGGGCGTGCATTCTCCTATTTATGGAGTTTTGACTGATCGAATGAAATGCTTGTCCGGAGAGAGTATTTCTCTTAAAAATAGAATTCATCCTAAAGTCGAACCTGAAATCGCATTTCTGATTGATCAGACACTTCAAGGCAGAGTTACTGTGCAGGATGTTCTCAATTCTTGTTCTGGAGTGTGTGCTGCAATGGAGATTATTGATTCGAGATATCGTAATTTTGAATTCACGTTGCCCGATGTGGTTGCCGATAATTGTTCTTCTTCGAGTTTTGTTCTAGGTGACGTAGTGAAAAACCCTAAAGAATTTGACTTTCGCAATCTAGGAATCATCTTAGAAAAGGATGGGAGTCCTGTGCAGTTTGGATCTTCTGCTGCAATTTATGGAGATCCAGCAGCCTCTGTTGCTGAGTTGTGTTCAATGTTAGGTGCACGAGGGTTAGCACTAGAGGCCGGAAGCGTTGTTTTGGCTGGAGCGGCTACTGCAGCTATACCGCTTGAGTTGGGTTCAGAGTATGCAGCAGTGGTTCAGGGTTTAGGAAGGGTCAGTATAAAGGTAGGGTAATCATGTTTATCTGTCCGATGCATCCTGAGATTTCTCAAGAGGAGATGGGTTCTTGTTCGATTTGTGGGATGAACTTAGAGTCTAATGCTTTAGGGGACGGTGACGCTGCTGAGACTGCAGAGTGGAAAGATTTGCTCAGGCGTTTTTGGGTGAGTGTCGTATTTACATTACCGTTATTTCTAATTGCTATGTCACATTCTTTAGATCTTTCTGTAGTCCAATTATTTTTAGCTACTCCTGTTGTTTTTTATGGTGGGTTTCCTTTTTTTAAAAAAGGTTGGGAATCTTTCGTTCGTCGTCAGCTCAATATGTTTAGTCTAATTGCATTGGGAACAGGGGTTGCATACGTTTCTAGTGTGTTAACATTTTTTCCTGGGTTTCAGTCTTTAGGTTTTTATTTTGAGTCCTCAGCAATGATTATTACCTTAGTCCTTCTGGGGCAGCTTTTAGAGATTAGGGCGAGAAGAAAAACAAATGAAGCTATCCAGGCACTCATAGATCTTACACCTGACACGGTTGTTCTCATGAATGAAAAAAACGAAGAAGAGGAAGTTCATATTTGTCAGATCGGTCCTGGGGATCGAATTAAGATTAAGCCTGGGGAAAGAATCCCAGCTGACGGTGTAGTTTTAGAAGGGACGGGTTTTGTTGATGAGTCCGCGATGACTGGGGAATCTATGCCAGTTATGAAATCTCCCCAAAGCTTGGTCTTGGGTGGATCGATCAGTCAAAATGCATCTTTTATCATTCGAGCCGAGAAAACTGGTGATGATACTCTTTTGTCAAAGATGATTCAGCAAGTAGCTGAAGCGCAAAGAAGTCAGGTTCCAGTCCAGCGTCTCGTAGATCGAATTTCCGCGTATTTTGTTCCAACTGTTTTTTTCATTTCTGCAATTACATTTTTTATTTGGATGTATTTTGGAGGAGAGTCAAAAATTTTTATGGCTACGATGAGTGCGGTTTCTGTTCTCATTATTGCCTGTCCGTGTGCATTGGGTTTGGCGACGCCTATGTCTGTAATGGTAGGTGTAGGTCGAGGAGCTCGTTCTGGGGTTTTAATCAAGGATGCAGTGGCTCTAGAAAAATTGAACCAAGTAGATACATTAGTTGTGGATAAAACAGGAACGCTCACTTTAGGGAAACCTACAGTAATAGAGGTACAAGATGTCGGGGTTTTTTCTCAAGATCTATGGATCAGTTATCTAGCTAGTTTAGAAAATATGAGTGAACATCCAATTGCTCTTGCAATTGTTCAATACGCTACTCAGAAGAAAATCCGGTTTTTTCCAGTTCAAAATTTTAAGGCGAGCCCTGGAGTCGGACTCAGTGGAGTTGTCCAAGAAAATGGAAAAGAACTTCATGTTTCTGTTTCTGCTTCGCAAGATGATAATGTGATGAAAAATTTAAGGTCAGAAAGTGCAACGATTATTCAGGTTACGGTTAATGATAAAATCGTTGGGAGAGTAGCGGTCTCTGACAGTATCAAGGATGGGGTATTGGAAACTGTTCGTGACCTACAGTCTCAAGGTATTGAAGTTGTGATGCTCACAGGTGATCACCCTATTACTGCGCATGGGATAGCTTCTCGGCTAGGGATTAAAAATGTAATTGCAGGAGTTCTACCTACTGAAAAAAATGGTGTGGTGAAGTCATTGCAGTCACAGGGCAAAGTGGTGGCAATGGCTGGAGATGGGATTAATGATGCTTCAGCGCTGGCGCAAGCTGATGTGGGAATTGCCATGGGAACTGGAACTGATATTGCTATTCAAAGTGCAGGAATTACTTTACTGAAGGGGGATCTGCGTGGGATTCTTCGTGCACGCAAATTAAGTCGCGTGATGATTCAGAATATTCACCAAAATTTATTCTTAGCCTTCCTTTATAATGCACTCGCCATTCCTATTGCAGCAGGTGTGTTTTATCCGCTTTGGGGTTGGGTTTTGAGTCCTATGGTAGCAAGTCTAACGATGAGTCTGAGTTCGGTCTCCGTTATTGGGAATTCTTTGAGGTTAAGACGGGTTAGGTTGTAAATCTCTTGTACAGAATTCTTTTCACTTGTCTAAAATTTAGACATTTTATGAGTTATCTTTTTTTGAAATTATTAGGTTTTTGGTTATTTTTTTCATTGGCACCGCACTTGCTAAAGTAGTCTATGACGAATTTGTGTGTGCAGGATGAAAGGCCCTGCTGTAATTTTAGAGGTGTGAATTTATGAAAAACAAATTAATGACTTTAGGAATACTAGCGACAGTTTTTGGAACTTTTTCAGTATTAGGTTTTGGATGCGGATCGCCCCTTTCAGGAAATTTCAACGGAACGATTGCATTTACTCAGATGGGTACTCAGCCTATTACGACCAATTTAACAGGAACTTGTCAGAACGGAACAAGCTGCACTTTTACAGGACAAAGTGCTAGCGCGATTCACCAGCTGACAATTAATACTAGCCCATGTAATGGTGGGGTCGCTCAGATTACAGGTGGAACTTTTACACAGCAACCACTGAGTGGTGTGTATCAGCAACCCACAACAGGTACCGCTCAGCAGCCTGCTATGCCAGCGCAACCGTGTCAGTCACAGTTGCAAACAGGTGGAACTGTAACCTGTAATTCAAATTTATCAATTCAGATCCCCTTGTTTCAAACCATGGGTACAAGTGGCCAAATGACTTCAAGTTCGTCTTGCCAAGGCCAATTACAAGTTACAGCGAACAGAATCTAAGAGAGAGTCTCTCTCATGTTTAAACCTTCTCGGAGTTTTGCAAGCGATAATAACTCTGGGGTTCACACCGAGATTCTTAAGGCTATAGAAAGTATAAATCAGGGTCATCTCCTAGCTTATGGGGATGACCCTGTGACTTTTCATGCGATAGAAAAATTCAAAGAACATTTAGGCTCAGATATTGAGGTTTTTTTCGTCTTTAACGGAACCGCTGCCAATGTTCTAGGGTTAAAGGCACTGACTCAACCCTATCATGGAATTGTTTGTGCTGAGTACGCGCATATCAATCATGATGAGTGTGGAGCGCCTGAGCGGTTTACGGGTTGTAAGCTTTTGTCGATTCCTACAGAGGATGGAAAAATTTATCCTAAAGAAATTCAAAAACGGATTGCAACTTTGACTACACAACATCAGGTTCAGCCTAAAGTGATTTCTATTACTCAGTCTACAGAGATGGGAACGGTTTATAGCGTAGAAGAAATTAGAGCACTTGCAGATTTTGCACATTCCCACAAAATGTACCTTCATATGGACGGAGCGCGAATTTGTAATGCGGCCGCTGGACTTGGAGTGCCTTTGAAGGCTATTACTGCTGACGCAGGTGTAGATGTACTCTCGTTTGGTGGCACAAAAAATGGCTTAATGTTTGGCGAAGCGGTCATTTTTTTTAAAAAAGAACTAGCAGAAGGTTTTAAGTTCACTCGAAAGCAATCCATGCAATTAGCCTCCAAGCAACGATTTATCGCTGTTCAGTTTTTAACTTTATTGTCCAATGATCTTTGGTTGCAGAGTGCGTCTCACGCTAATCAGATGGCTAGGCTTTTGGCTCAAGAACTGGAAAAAAACCCATTTCTTAGAATTACACAAAAAGTCCAAGCCAATGGGGTGTTCGCGACGATTCCAGCTCAGTATGTGAAGCAGTTGCAAGAGGAGTTTGCGTTTTATATCTGGGACGAGAAAATTTCAGAAGCACGTCTGATGGCATCTTTTGATACACAAGAGCAAGATATTCGTAACTTTGTAACTCTAATAAATTCAGTTGTTCGCACAGCGTAATTCGCCTAACCTATGAATAGGGAAGGGGAAATGCCATATCTTGCTATTGTTAATTAAATTTAATAATATTAAATAAGGTTATTAGAAGCATGTGGAAGCGACCTAATGAACTTATTATTTTGACCCTAGCCATGATTGCCATTGCACTTTCTGTGATGGTGCAATCTCTATTGCTCGATTCTTCACTCGCCAGCAGGGCGTGGGCTGCGCATACATTTCTTATTTTATGTGCAGTTTTCCATGGTTTTATTGTCTATCGCGGTTCGAGATTTCTGTTGTTCACGGGAGTCTTGTTTACGCTAGCATTTGTATGGACGGGCTGGGTGATCTCAAGAAATTTTTATATCCCGCTTTTTATCAGTGCGATGATTCATTCTGTTTTAACTACTCCTAAAATGAGAAAAATTTTACGTGATCAAAATTTTCGTTGGTGGAGGAGCTTGCCTCGAAAAGTTATTCAAGTGAGAGCATTGATTAGGCCAGTTGAAGGAGGCGAGTTTAAATCAGTGACTTATGATCTGTCTCTAGGGGGCGCATTTTTTCCGTTTGGTGAGGCTGATTGGAGATCGCCCATGGCTCCCAAGCTCAAGTACCTCAGAGTGGGAAGTCGTTGCACGGTGCAGTTGGTTTTCAATCAGCTGAAAATGGTTTCGTGTTCAGCAGAAATTGTAAGGAACACTTTACAGAGAGGATCTTATCCAAGTGGTTTTGCTGTTAAGTTTTTAGGGTTAGATGTATCCGAAAAGAAAATTTTGTCTGAGTTTATTGACTGTAAGAAGGCATAAAGATCATATGCTGTATGCTTTCAAAGTCTACTTGTCCTGAGTAAACTCTTTGCAAGGCATCTTCTGCAAAAGTGCGCATCCCTTTGCGACGAGCGACATCGAGAACTTGGAGTCGTGTGCTTCCTTTGTTGATGAGTTCGGAAATTTCTCCATCGATCACAAAAAGTTCAAAAACAGGAGTACGGCCCGCAAGTCCAGCACTGCATTGATTGCATCCTGGGCCTGGTTTAGAGAAGGCTACCGTTTTAGGTATGGGAAGAATTTTGTTCATTTCAGTTAAAATTTTTTCTGATGGTCTAAATTCTTGTCTGCAACTAGGGCAAAGTTTGACAACGAGTCTTTGTCCAAGAGATGCAAGAAGTGATGTTGCGATAAAGTTAGGGTGAACGTCGAGGGCCTCTAATCGAGAGATTACGCCTACAGAATCTCGCGTATGAAGTGTTGTGACAACAAGGTGACCGGTTTGTGCAAGTTGAACTGCTGCTGCTGCGGAGTCTGGATCTCTGATTTCACCTACAAATATAACATCCGCATCTTGCCTCATAAATGCTCTGCAAAGGGCTGCAAAGTCAGTTTTTGGAGTGATTTGTGTGTGGTTCACATAAGGCAATCTCATTTCAATGGGATCTTCTGCTGTTACGGTCTTTTTTTCTGGGGAAGCAAGTGTGCTTAATACTGTATAAATAGTCGTTGTTTTTCCTGAGCCAGCTGGGCCATTCAAAATAACCATTCCGGATTTTTGGGTGATTACTCTTTTCAATGTGTCTAGCATGTTGGGAGTCATATTCAGCTTATCTAGAGTAAATGTTTTTTGGTCATAACTTCTCTGAACACGAATACAAACATCATCAGCATCTTGAGAAGGAATAGTAGAAATTCTTAAGACAATAGTCCCGAGTTGTGTATTGATTGCAAGCTGGCCGTCCTGAGCCACAAAAACTTCCGTAGTGCTCATGCCCGCTAATACTTTTAATCTAGCAACAACTTCTCTATAGTAAGGTCCAATGAAATCACTGCGTACCAATTTTAATTTTCCATTAATTCTAAAACGAATGAGATAAGGCTCTGGAACTTGATTATGATGGTTCACTGCAAGATGGATGTCGCTCGCTTCAAAGCGAAGAGCTGAATGAATAATGTAATCTACAATTTCTGTAGCATTGCTAGGTCTACCTCTGGGTGGAGCTAGGGTATAAATTGAGTTTTTGTCGTTCATTTTATATGGCTCTTCTCTCTAACTTATCGGGATATGGATGCATAAACTCAAATTTAATATGACGCGTTAAGTATCGGCAAAGACTGCCCATTGACGCATAAACTGCATTCTTTGAAACTGATAAATAGGGAGAACGAAATGAAGAAGAGGAGTTGTCCTTATTGCGGTGTTGAGCAGCAAGTGCTTGAGAGTCAGTTGAGCAGTCCTTGGGTATTTTTAAAATGCCATCAATGTCACAAATTGTCGGCTGCGGTTACTTCAAAGCATACGCAGCCTAGCTTACAAGAGATCAATATAAAAAAACTTTTTGTACCGAAAGCTCCACCCCAGCTTTCTCAGCCGTTTCACATAAATCAGGTAAAAAGAAACTTTTTAATATCCGTCATTGCACTTTTAGTCGCAGTGAATTTTTATTTAGTACAAAATTTGAGAGAAAAAAATAAAAATATAAATTTTCAAGAGTTAAATCAAGAACTGAGAGTGTCCGCATCAGCTCCAGTTAATGAGGTAAAATTACAAGAAAAAGAAATTATTACGAAATGGATCAATAGATTGAATGGAAAAGTGCAAGTTCCTAGAGCCATAGTAAGATCGGGTCCTGGAGGAGAGTATTCTCCAGTTTATACATTATTAAGGGGACATCTCATCAGCATTAATGACTGGAAAAAAAATTGGCTTAAGGTGGAATATTCAACGCCAGAATTTAAAAATAAAATGGGTTGGGTAAGAAGCGACCTTCTGGAGAGCTCAAATGTTCAAGAATGATGGGCATATTGTTTGGAAAAGCGATGGATCAATTGAATTACGTCATGTTGAAGCTAATTCTTTTGATCCAGATAAAACCTATGCGCCCGTTTTTGATGAAAATGCATATGCACCTTCAGTGCAGGCTGAAAAACAGTCATTAAATCAAAAAATTTTAGATATAGCGACGGTTGTGAGAGAGCTGGAAGAGCAATTAAATACAGAAAGAAATTACTCCAAGCAGTTGAGAGAATACTCACATCGCATGAGATATGAAATGGCTCATCTTCAAAAGACAGAAGCTGAGTTGAGAAAGGAACTAGCAAATAAAACTCAAAAAGACGGACACTTGATTGAAAAGGCTAGAGTCTTATCTGAAGAGCTTACTCGACTGAAAACTGAAAATGAAAAACTTATAGACTTCAATCAGAAAGAAAAATCAAAACTTGAAGAAGTGTCAAAACAATCTAAAAAATATCAACAAGATCTTCATGAGGCATTAGTCAGACTTCATAAAACAGAGGCGCGATTTTCAGAGTTGGCAGTGGAATTACAGAAACTCGAAGAAGATCAAAAAACATGTCGTTCTGAGCTTGTAACTATTGGGGAGTCTTATAAACAGGAATATGAAGAACGACTTGCTAAAGATCGTGTTACTTTTCAGGAAAATTTTGAAAAAGAAATGAATACTAAAGTGAGAATGGCTAGAGAAGAATCTCATTATCTTTTAAGGCAAAAAGAGGAAATGATTTTTGATTTAAATAATATAAAGACAAAGCAATTTACTGAGATGGAAAATCTTAAGGCAGAAATTTTTAAACTCAAATCTGATTTAAGTATTGAAAAAAGCAAAAATGGTCTATTTCAAAACGATGTATTAGCTCAAAAAGAGGGTATGACAAGAAAAGATCATAAAATTGACGCATTAACATCTGAACTTAGAGCTTTACAGGAAATGATTTCGATAGAAAAATCTCAGCTTGGTTCTTTAATTGAAAAGATAAAAAATGAATCAGAAAGTGGTCTTCAGGGGTTAGTGGATCCAAAAATCTTGGTTAAGATTTTGCAAAGTTGGGCTGATATTCAAATTATTGAAACAAAGACATCTGCTCAGGTGAAGCCCGTCATTCCGCTGCCACGCAATAGATTTGATAGTTAGATAATGCTAGCTCCAATTCAATCAGTAGTTTAAACTAAGAATATATGCTGAAAATCGACTTAGATATTATTAAACCGTTTATCGATGGGACATTAAAAATTTTTCGTGATCAATGTAGATTTGATGCTGTTGCTCAGGCTCCTTACTTAAAGGGGACACAAACGCAAAATCCATTTGATATTGTTGCTATTATAGGAATGACAAGTCCATCTTTGAAAGGCTCTATTTCACTTTGTTTCCCTAAAAAAATTTTTTTAGAGGTGATGAATGGAATGTTGAACGAATCCTTTAAGGAAATTACTCGAGAGTTAGAAGATGGCGCAGCTGAGCTTTTAAATATTATTTACGGTGATGCTAAAACTTTTATAAATAGCATCGATGGTCAAAAAATCGATATGGCTATTCCTACTGTTGTAAAAGGAGATGGCATTTCGTCGAGTTATTTTTCTAAGGGAACTGTTGTTGTTATTCCATTTGTTTCAAAAGCGGGTGAGTTTTATTTGGAATTTTTGACTACCGAACTTTCGATTGGAAAAGAAAAGAGCACAGGGCCAGCCGCAGCGAAGAAAATTGATGCAATGGTATTTCAACCTTTTGTGAATGAAACTATCACCACCTTGAAAACAATGTGTAACATTGATGTTTTACCTGTAAAGGCCTATTACAAACATGAAGGACCATTACCTGTATTTGATATTGCTGGAGTAGTGGGCGTCACTGGAAGTAAAATTCACGGATCTTTTACTCTTTGTATGGAGAAAAAGGTTTTTCTTAAGATCATGAGTAAAATGTTAGGTCAAGATCTTCAGGAAATGACCCTTGAAATTGAAGACGGTGCTGCAGAGCTGGTTAATATTATCTTTGGGCAAGCTAAGAGAGTTTTGAATGAAGTGGGTTATAGCATTCAAATGGCTATCCCGACCTTAATTAAAGGGCAATCCGTGACTTCAAATTATTTTAGTAAAAATCCTGTAATTATATTGCCTTTCACAAGTCCAGATGGACAATTCTGGATTGAGTTTACTTACGAATAAAGCAGAGTGTTGCTGCAACTATACAGACACCCCAGGATTTCATAGCGAATAATTCAAGCGGTGTGACCCACTTGAGTCCAATTGTTTGTGGAATCAGAAGAGCAATCATAGAAATTCCAACAATTGATGTTGATATGAGAGCTATTTTTTTTGATTTTATGGCCGCATCGTAAGTTAAGGCACATAGTGGATAAGCTAAAACAAACGAGTGATGCCACGCAAGCGGATGCACAATGCAGCCGAGAGCAATCCATCCAGTCCACTTTTCTTTTTCATTAAGATTTTTTGAAAAATAATTCCAGGCCAACCCTAAAAAAATAGAAAGAAATAGCCAAATGATAATATCGTAAGCTGAGTTCTGAGGATTCCAGGAAGTATATCTTAAGATCCCAGCTGTGAATCCATGATTCATCTGTCCACGATAAACTTGGACTCCTAATCCTGTTGCGCTACTGGTGGCAGCTTGAATCCAATCGACATAAAGTCCAGATATGCCTTGAGAGAGTTTTGGGAGAAGAATGAGATGTGAAATAATGAATACAATTGCAGTATAGAACAGTGTTTTTTTTTCGAACAGTTGCTTCCACATTCCAAACAAAGTTGTAGAGAGAAAAATTTTTGAACTTACTGCCCACATCATGATGGTGTTTTTGATGGGGGATTTTTTTTCACCCTCATAAGCAGAAAGGCAGGCAACTAAAATCGGTAAATAGACTTGTCCAGCAGACAGATGTGCCGCCCATATCCACCAAAAAAACAATGCAGCAAAAAAAGTGTTGTTTTTCTCTGCGCCGGCACGAATGACCCATCGGAGGGTATAGAAAATACAGAAAATTGAAATTAGACTCCAGAGATCTCGAGAGAATGGAAATGGAATGAGTGCAAAAGGTAAAAATGTACAGAGTGACCAGGGAGGGTATTTAATTACCATTCCCGCTACATTTAAAACTAAGTCATAAGGGGATCGACCTTGCCACCATGACGCAGCAGAGGTCCAATAGACATGAAAGTCTAGACCATTTGTTCTAGAGAGACGGAAGAGTTCTGCAAAAGATGCAAGCGAAACTAAAAGCCAAAGAGTGTGGGTAAGTTTTCTATTTTGATTTTTCAACTTAAGCCATAATAATGAAATGAATGAAGAAATCAACCTTGCTTAAATTCATGAATCTTTGGCCCCCTTATCTTGGAGCTGGGATCCGTGTGACTTATTTGGCGCCTGATTTTACGTCTGTAGATGTGGAGATGAAGTTGAGGTTTTGGAATCAGAATTATGTGGGCACTCAGTTCGGAGGATCTTTGTATTCCATGACGGATCCATTTTTTATGCTTATTTTGATAGAAAATCTTGGGTCTAACTATGTGGTTTGGGATAAGTCGGCTACCATTCGTTTTAAAAGTCCTGGCAGAGGGAAGGTGCGTGCTCATTTTGAAATTTCAAAAGAAGAAATTTTAAAAATTAAAACACAAGTGAATCAAGACGGAAAGGTGGAACCCCACTTCAAGACTCAGGTTTTAGATGAGTTCGGAAATATTGTAGCAGAAGTCGAGAAGGTGCTTTCCGTGAAGAAAAAGCTCATATCCCCAGCTTCTTAAAGAATGCTTTAGAATTTGGGGTTCTTCCTAAGAATTTTTTAATAAGCTCCATTGCGTCTACTGTGTTTCCGCTCTCTAAAATTGTACGGCGATAGTCTGCTCCTGTTTTAGAGTTGAGTAATCCTTCTTTTTCAAAGCGTGTAAACATGTCCGCTGCGTAGACATCGGACCAGAGGTAGCCAAAATATCCCGCATCGTATCCGCTCATAAGATGTCCCCAACCGGCTTGGAAATGTCCGCCTTCGATAGGTGTGATGCCTGAGGTGTCAGAAAATATTTTTCGGAATATTGCGGTCGTATCTACTGTGCCCGATTGGGTGTGATAGACCATGTCAGTCAGTGCTAAAGAAAGCTGGCGTGTGTAGAAATAACCGCGTTGAAAGTTTCTCGCTGCGATCATTTTATCTAAAAGGTCCTTGGGGAGTTTTTTTGATGGATTTTTGTAATGCCCAGAAATGGAATTCAAAATTTCTGGCTTCCAAACCCATTCTTCCATCATTTGTGAAGGTGCCTCGACAAAATCTCTTGCAACTAAGGAGCCTGCTAAGTGTGCATGCTTAGAGCGTGTCAATGTTTGATGCATGATATGCCCGAATTCATGAAAAATCACTTCAACTTCACTATGATTGAGAAGCGAGGGTTTTTCACTACTTGGAGGGTTGAAATTTCCTACAATTACAGAAACAGGTTTAGCGTAGCTATTGGCGAGCTGTTTGCCAATGAGTAAAGGAAAGGCCGCAAAATGACCGTATTTGCCTGGACGTGGGTAAAAGTCGGCATAAAAATATGAAAGTACTTCGCCACTTTTTGTGTCACGAGTTTCGTAAAGAGTTACGTCTGGGTTCCAGGTTTTGCTATTTTTAATTTCAAAAAATTGAATACCTAAGAGTTGTGAATAAACTTTAAACATCCCCTCAACAACTAAGTGCGCTGGAAAGTATTCACGGATAATTTCGTCATCGAGGCTGTAATTTTTTTTCTTCAATTGATAGCTATAGTAAGAGACATCCCAGGCTGTAATGCCTTTGGCGTCTGGAAAAAATTCCTTTTTAAATGTTAAAAGTTGGTCCAAATCCTTTTGATTTGATTTTTTAAGTTTTGATTTCAGATCGTTTAGAAATTTGAAAACGTTAGAAGAGTTTTTTGCCATTTTTTCTTGAGTGTTATAGTCGCCCCAGGTTTTGTATCCCATAGTTTTAGCGATTTTTTGTCGAATCCCCAGTGCTTCTTCAAGAATTTTGATATTTTTATCGGCAGCAATATTTGTGTATGAAAAAAGCATACGCCTTCGTGTTTCTTCATCTTTGGCGTTTTCCATAAGAGTTTTAAAATCGGTTTGCTTTGTTGTAACTATGAATTTCCCATCTTTAGATTTTTTTAGACGGTCAAAAAAAGCTTGAGGGCATCCTTCGAGTTCCTTTTCAGTGAATTCGATAAAAGAAGTGTTGTTGTTTAAATTTGCAGAAAACTGTGTTTCAAGATCAGTTAGTCTTGTTTTTAAAAGTTTTACTAGCTCACGTTTTTCGTCAGAAAGCTTAAGTCCATTGAGTTCAAATTCTTTTAAATATTCAGAAAGCAATCTGGCGTCTTCTTTATTTTTGAGCTTCTGCTTTTTTGAAACCACGCGCATAGCTTCGTAAATATCTTTTCTGGAAAAGAAAGAGACCATGTATTGATTCGATTTAGTTTCACACTCCGCAGCCTCTGCGCGAAGTTTTTCATGAGGCGAAACGTATTGCATGAAAGCAAGTGGGGCAATAGAGTCAGAAAAGTCTGCCAGTGCAGTCTCGATGGGTTGAATAGTATTTTCAAAATTTCGTTGATGAGATTTTTGAATCAGAACAGATTGAATTTTTTCATCTACGGTCTTTGCAGCAGTATCGCAAAGCTGATTCAGTTCTCCAGGTTGATACTCAGATCTAATGATTTGCATATCATTTTCGCTTTTTTTTAAAGGACCGTGGCTACAGGCAGAGATAATAAAGATAAAAAATAGGCCAAATATTTGATTTTTCTTCATAAAGACTTAAGTAAACTAAAATCTGGTCTTTCACAAGAATGTCTTTCATAATCGCTGCATGGAAGTGAAGCAGGATCTAGCTATTGTTTTACGATCTGTTTTTTACGAAGAGCGGCATCGAATTGTGACAGCTATTACCGAAAAACATGGATTGATATCTGCCATGGCTAAGAATTCTGTGCAGTCTAAGCGATTTGGAGGCACTCTAGACTTGTTTGCAGCGAGTCTTTGGTTTTTTTCAGAGAAAACGACTACTCAACAAATGGTTTTTTTACAAGAAGCGCAGATTAGACGTTCTTATGAGGGATTGCGTAAAGATTTTGAAAAACTTTCGTTAGCAAGTGCTTTTAATGAAATTGTATTAAAGTTGGCTCCAGAAAAAGAGCCTTGCCCTGAGCTCTTCAAACTTTATTCTAACGCACTAGCTGTTCTTGAGGAGACTGAAAAGGTAGAGGACGGAATTTTTTTTCTTAATGCATTTTTGATCAAGGTGCTCAAATGGAGCGGGAATCAACCCAGGTTAGGAAACTGTCAAAGTTGTGAAATTGAGTTGGGGGCTATTATTCAAAATAGCACGAGCCTGAGTTGCACCATTATAGATGCAGGATGGGTTTGCGAGAGCTGTCGACTTGCAGCAGGATTCCAAGGACTTGTTTTGCGTTTGAGCACAGTAGCTTTGCTTGATTTTGCAATGATTCTTCAAGTTCCTATGCGTCAAGTGAGACAGACTGTGCAAGCAACTTTGCAGGAACATCAAGAGCTTTTTAAATATTTAGAGGCTTTGATTTGCTATCATCTGCCCGGGTTTGATCGTCAACCGATTCAGAGTCTCAAATTTCTTGGTCTAAAATCCAATTTGCAGCTTCAGCCATCCCGTCTGTAATGACATCGGGCTCGATATCATTGAGAAGCTTTTCTGATTCTTGTCCATGCCCAGTGCGAACCAGGACTGTGGCTTTACAACCCGCATTTTGCCCGGCGATAATATCTGAAACTTTATCACCTACCATGTAGGAAGAAGAGAGATCGATCTGAAGAGATTTTTGTGCATTCTGAAAAAGTAAGACCTTGGGTTTTCTGCATTCACAGTAGTCTTCGGGTCTGTGGTAACAAAGCTGGTATTGATCGATTGTGGCTGAAAATGGCTTAAGGAGTTCATCCAGTTTTTCATGAATTTTCGGGAGTGTTTCTTTTTTAATCAAACCGCGACCGACACCGGATTGATTGGAAACGATGATTAGAAGAAAGCCGGCTTTTTTTAGCCTCCCTAGAGCTTCGGGTACTCCTTGATAGAGCTTCAACTGGGCGGGGTCGCTCAGATACCCGGGGTCTTCATTGAGTGTTCCATCTCGATCTAAAAAGACGGCTTTTTTTATTTTTTTCTTTTCTGTTCCCATTGCCAAGCGCTTTCAATAATTTGTTTGAGGTTATATTTAATTTTAAATGCTAGATTTTTTTTTGCGAGAAAAGAATTTGCAACAAGTCTGGGTGGGTCGCCTGGACGGGCAGAGTCGATTTTGATTTCAGATTTTTTTCCGACAACTTCTTGGCATTCTCTGATGACCTCTTGAACAGAGTAGCCTTTCTCGCTGCCCAGATTGTAGGCCTCAGCTTGAGTGTTTTTATTTTCTAACATCCGAGACATGGCAGAGATATGAGCCTGTGCTAGGTCAGAAACATGAACATAGTCTCGGATACAGGTACCATCGGGAGTTGGAAATCGGTCTCCAAAAATCGTGACGGTTTGGTTATTTCTTAAACACTGTAAAACTTTAGGAATTAAGTGAGTCTCAGGATGGTGAATTTCGCCTACCCTCAGCTTTGTTTCAGCTCCTGCAGCGTTGAAGTAACGTAGAGAGATAGATTGGATTCCATGAGATTGTGAAAATCTTTCTAACATTTTTTCGACTTGAAGCTTGGATTCTCCATAGGGGTGAGTAGGTTTTTTTTCATCGGATTCTTGAATGGCTTCAGTAGTCACGTTACCGAAAACCGCGCAGCTCGATGAGAAGACGATTTTTTTTATTTGAGCCTCAATACAGGCTTCAATAAGAGTCTGGGTTTGTTTGACATTGTTTTCGAAGTAAAGGTCAGGGTGAGAGACGCTTTCGGATACAATACTTTTGGCTGCAAAATGCATGATGCAGTCGAATTTCTGTTGCTTGAAAAGTTGTGAAAGGGTGTCACCATCACCGATCTTAGCCTTTGTAAATCCATGACTTAATACGAGTTCGTGATGACCAGTAGAAAGATCATCTAGCGTCCAAGTCTCGTGCCCCTGGTCTTCTAGGAGCGCAATAGTTGCGCTTCCTACATAACCTGCTCCTCCTGTTACTAATACTCTTGCCATTTTTATGGGTTATCATATCTTGGCATCGAGCATGAAGTCCCTTTTAAGCCTATTGAGATTAAAGCCTTATTTAAAACCCTACTGGGTTTTAGTTTTAACAAGCCTCTTGCTTGCTATACCGCTGTCAGCGTTGAGATTGAGCCCTGCTCCGTTGGTCAAGTACCTGGTAGACGAGCTACTCGTACAAAAAAATGCTACGAGGCTTCTTTTCTTTCCCGCGATAGTTATCTTACTCTTTGTAGCTAATTTTATTGTCCGATTTTTGCATTATTATTTGATGCGAATTGTTGTAGGTCGAGTAGACCAAAAAATAAAAAATGACCTCTATCAACACCTTTTGGTTCTTTCTGCTGATTATTTTACAGTTCAAAGCACTGGGACATTGATTTCCAGAGTAGCGTCTGATCCGCAGTATATCAGTCCCGCGGTGATGTCGATCACAACGTTGGTTAGAGAGCCGATTACTTTTATTTTTCTATTTATCTATGCATGGAAACTCAATGTGAATTTGACGCTGATTACTCTTCTAGTATTACCGCCACTTGCTTGGGTTTTTTCTCGAACAGGGAAGAATTTGAGACGATATATTATGAAAATGACCGAAGAAAACGGCAAGGTGTTTTCTTCACTTCAAGAGACGATTACGGGGAATCGGATTATTAAAGCCTTTAAGCTTGAGAGGTATGTGACTCAAAAATTTCAGGAGAAGACGGAAAGCTACCTGAAGACACTCCTTAAGACGGCAGTGTTAGAAGAGGTGTCTCATCCTTTGGTGGAGTTGTTGACCGCTTTTGCTATAGCAGGTGTGGTTTATTATGGAGGGGGGCAGGTTTTAGCTGGGACGATGACTGCCGGAGACCTTCAGGCGTTTTTTGTAGCGTTTGCTCTCATGATGAACCCGTTGCGAAATTTTAATGATGTTAACATTAAAATTTATCAAGCCGCTGGTGCATGCGATCGGATTTTTGAATTTCTAGACTGGAAATCTAGACTTTTTTTAGCTTCTCATCCTAAATCAGTATCAGATTTTAAAAATGCAATTGAGATTTGTCAGGTAACTTTTGCATATCCTGATACTCCGGAAAGGAATGTTTTAAAAAATCTCAGCTTTAAAATTAAAAGGGGAGAAATTGTTGCTCTTGTAGGTGAGAGTGGTGCAGGCAAAAGTTCGTTGGTTTCACTTTTACCTCGAATTTTTGATCCTCAGCAGGGACAAATTTTGTTTGATGGCCAGGATATTAAGGAATTTGACCTCACGGATCTTAGAAAGCTGATTGCAATAGTCAGTCAGGATGTTTTCCTATTTAATGATACGATTTATGAGAATATTCGCTGCGGTGATCTCAGCGCGACACCAGAAAAAATCAAAGAGGCTGCACAAAGAGCGAACGCATTAGAGTTTATCGAGAGTCTTCCACAGGGGTTTGACACGGTTGTTGGGGATCGTGGTCAGAAGCTATCAGGGGGGGAACGTCAAAGGATCTCAATCGCACGTGCTTTTTTAAGAGAAGCTCCTATTTTGATTTTAGATGAGGCGACCTCGAGTTTGGATACGGCGTCAGAACGCGCAGTTCAAAAGGCCTTGGCTGAATTAATGCAAAATCGAACGACTTTAATTATTGCGCACCGCTTATCTACGGTTCGTCATGCCCATGAAATTCTAGTACTTAAGGATGGAGAGATTGTGGAAAGAGGCAGGCATGATGATCTTGTGAAGCAGGGGGGTGAGTATGCAAGATTTCATACCCTTGGTCATCATTAATGTGATATTCCAAGGCAAATATGTCGTCAGAAGCATCTACACCTGAAGTCTCCGCAGGCCCTAAGATTCCCCCTCAAGATTTAAAGGACATGGCTGATCTGGTTTCTCTTTGTAAAAGACGAGGATTCGTTTTTCCGTCAAGTGAAGTCTATGGTGGGATTAATGCTTGTTGGGATTATGGTCCACTGGGAATTGAACTAAAACATAATGTTAAACAGCTCTGGTGGCGCGCGATGACCGATCGTGACGATGTAGAAGGGATCGATGCAGCTATTCTGATGCATCCTAAAGTTTGGGAGGCTTCTGGACACGTTGCTGGGTTTGTTGATCCTTTAGTAGATTGCAAAAAATGTAAGAGCCGCTTTCGTGCTGATAAGCTTCCGAAAGAGGCGTTGGATTCTAAGAAGTGCCCTGAATGTAAAGGTGAACTGACTGAGCCTAGGCAGTTTAATTTGATGTTTAAGACTTTCATGGGACCATTAGAAGATTCTGCATCTGTGGTTTATCTTCGCCCTGAGACTGCTCAGGGAATTTATGTTAATTTTCTTAATGTGCAGCAAGCTGCGCGCCAGAAAGTCCCGTTCGGAATTGCACAAATCGGGAAAGCTTTTAGAAACGAAATTACACCCGGGAATTTTATTTTTAGAACTCGTGAATTTGAACAGATGGAGATGCAATTTTTTGTAAAGCCAGGGACAGATGAGGATTGGTTTGAAAAATGGAAGCAAATTCGTATTCAATGGCATTTAGATAATGGGATCCGAAAAAATAAACTTCGTTTTCATCAACACGGCCCAGGTGAATTAGCTCATTATGCAAAAGCAGCTTTTGATATTGAATATGAATTCCCATTCGGTTGGCAGGAATTGGAGGGGATACATAATCGTTCAGATTTTGATTTAGGCCGTCATCAACAGTTTAGTGGTAAAAAATTAGAATATTTTGATGAATCTGCAAAAGAACATTATATTCCCTATATTGTTGAAACATCGGCGGGCTGTGACCGAACACTTCTGGTCGCATTGGCAGATGCATATCGTTCAGATGGTGAAAGAATTTGGCTTGAGTTCCATCCACGTCTTGCTCCTTACAAAGTGGCAATCTATCCTCTCATGAAGAAGCCTGAGCTTAAGGAGTATACGGATAAAGTTTTTTCAGAGGTGAAAAAGCGATTTCGCGTTACGACGGACGACGCGGGATCGATTGGCAAAAGATACCGTCGACAAGATGAAATAGGAACCCCATTAGGAGTGACAATAGATTATGACACTCTCTCAAACCACACAGTTACGGTCAGACACAGAGACACGATGGTCCAAGAAAGGGTCAGTGCTCAAAACCTCGTCGCCTACATCGAAGAAAAATTCCAAAACTGGAACCGCTAAAACAATCGGTCCTCGGATGGTTTTTTCTTTTGGTAATGGAAAGGCAGACGGCAAAGAACACCAAAAAGATTTATTAGGAGGCAAAGGTGCCAATCTTCATGGCATGACTCAACTCGGGTTGCCTGTTCCTCCGGGATTTACGATTTCAACTGAGGTTTGTACTTATTTTTACAGCAATAACAAAGCTTATCCAAAACCTCTCGAGGCGCAAGTTAAGGTTGCTTTAGCTAAATTAGAGAAGCTTATGAATAGAGGGTTTGGATCTAGGAAGAATCCACTTTTGGTTTCTGTTCGTTCAGGTGCACGTGCATCGATGCCAGGAATGATGGATACGATTTTGAATTTAGGGTTGAATGACGAAACCGTTCAGGGACTTGCTGAGGAATCTAAAGACGCTCGTTTTAGTTATGATAGTTACCGAAGGTTTGTCTCCATGTACTCAGACGTAGTTCTTGGGATTCATGGCAATCGTTTTGAGTCGATGTTAGAAGACATGAAGCATTCTCGCGGTGTGGAGAATGATTTCGAGCTCACAGCAGAGGACCTCAAAGAGCTGATCAAACAATACAAACAAATGATTCGTTCAGAAGGAAAACAGTTTCCGGAAGATCCCTGGGAGCAGCTTTGGGGGGCGGTCGGTGCTGTATTTAGTTCCTGGATGTCTCCTCGAGCAATCACGTATAGAAAATTAAATGAAATTCCTGAAGACTGGGGTACTGCAGTTAATGTTCAGTGTATGGTCTTTGGAAACATGGGTAACGATTGTGCTACGGGAGTAGCTTTTACACGCGATCCCTCTACAGGAGAGAGAAAATTTTTTGGTGAATATCTTGTCAACGCTCAAGGTGAAGATGTTGTAGCGGGCATTCGTACTCCGCAGCCCATTAATGCGGCATCTCGACATGCCTCGGCTGAGAAGCTTCCGACTTTAGAGGAAGAAATGCCTAAGGCCTATGCGCAGTTAGTAAAGACTTATCAGAAGCTGGAAAAGCATTATCGTGACATGCAAGACATTGAGTTTACAATTGAACGCGGCAAACTTTATATGCTGCAAACTCGAACAGGGAAACGTACTGCTGCGGCTGCGCTGAAGATTGCTGTGGACATGGTTCGAGAAAAGTTAATTCATAAAGACGAAGCGATTTTGAGAATCAAGCCAGAGCAGATTGATCAGCTCTTGCATCCGACCTTAGACCCAAAAGCTAAAAAAGAAGTGATGACCAAAGGATTACCTGCGTCCCCTGGGGCCGCAACAGGACAGGTGGTCTTTGATCCTGATACAGCAGAAAAATGGGTTAATGAGATGAATAGAAAAGTTATTTTGGTTCGTCTCGAGACTTCACCCGAAGATATTCATGGGATGTCAGTTTCTCAGGGGATTCTGACGGCTCGTGGGGGGATGACCTCACATGCTGCCGTGGTTGCACGGGGGATGGGAAAGTGCTGTGTCTCTGGGTGCGCGGCGATCAAAATCGATTATAGCAAAAAAGAATTTATTGTGGGTTCTTACACCATAAAAGAAGGCGACTACATTACTTTGGATGGAAGCGCAGGCGAAGTGATTAAAGGCAAAGTCGAGACCGTAGTTCCAGCTTTAAATAAAGACTTTCACGAATTGATGAAGTGGGTAGATTCGCGACGTACGCTTCGTGTTCGCACAAATGCGGATACCCCTCAGGATTCTAAAGTCGCTCGCGGATTTGGAGCTGAAGGGATTGGCCTTTGTAGAACAGAGCATATGTTTTTTGATTCGGAGAGAATTGACGTAGTTCGTGAGATGATTTTGGCGGACACAGAGGAAGGTCGTAAGCGCGCACTTGAGAAGATTATTCCTATGCAGCGAGGAGATTTTAAAGGGATTTTCACCGAAATGAAGGGGCTGCCTGTGACGATTCGGCTGTTGGATCCGCCTCTCCATGAGTTTATTCCTCATGACGATGCTGAGCTAAAAGCATTAGGTGAACGCATTGATGTTTCCTTTGATCGATTGAAGCGAAAAGCAATGACGTTGCATGAATTTAATCCCATGTTGGGGCATCGCGGATGTCGTTTGGGAGTGAGCTTCCCAGAAATTTATCGTGCACAGGTTCGTGCGATTATGGAAGCAGCTTATGAGTTAGCTCGAGATGAAGGGGTAAAAATCGTTCCTGAAATCATGATTCCATTGGTTGGGGATTGGAGAGAACTCAGGTACATTCGTGAATATTGTATTGACGAGTGTGAGTTGGTTGCTAGTGAGTTTAAAGGCGTGAAACCAGTACAGTACACAATTGGAACAATGATTGAGCTCCCTCGCGCAGCTTTGACGGCGGGAGAGATTGCTCAATATGCAGAATTTTTTAGCTTCGGAACAAATGATCTAACACAAACGACATATGGTTTATCTCGAGATGATTCAGGAATGTTTTTAAAAGACTATCTTGATGCAAAGATATACGAAAAGGATCCGTTTGCGTCTTTAGATCCTGTGGGGGTAGGGCGGTTGATTGAAATCGCGGTGAACGAAGGCCGAGCAGCTCGTAAAGGAATGAAAGTCGGAATTTGTGGAGAGCATGGCGGGGATCCGCAGTCGATTCATTTTTGTCATCAGGCTGGGCTAGATTATGTAAGTTGTTCACCGTTTCGAGTGCCAATTGCAAGACTAGCGGCTGCTCAGGCTGAGATTAAGAGCCCAGCGAAGTCGTCGCGGCTAAAGAAGAAGCGATAGTAGCTCCCTGAAAGCGCTGGGGCAGGTCTGGATATTAGACGGTAACCGATGAAATTTATTAATTCTGCCTCGGGGAGAAAAATAAAGTCTGTTTCTTGTAATTGTTGTGACCTACTGCTTAGGACAGGCATGATCTACACCTTCAACAAAAGGGCCTACAGCATATTAGCCGTAGACCCCTCTGTTGATGGTGACTGACCCGATTCGTCCTGTGGAAGTTCAAGTAAATTTAAGACCTTCTTAGCTTCTGTAATTCGTCTAATATAGTTCGTTTGTTCAATTAAAATTGTTTTGATTGCGATCGGTAGAGAAGAGCTCGAAGTTATGCTTTTCTTTTTGCCTTCAGCCGTCTCCAAAATATAAGGAAAGCTGGTGTATTTTTTCTTGAACTCTGAAATGAGGAGGGCTACTCGATCAGCGTTGTTTTGTATGCCATGACGTATTTCTTTGAGGCTTGTGTTGTTGTCAGCAATTTTGTTTCGAATATGGTTTTTAAGATTTTCTTCATCGACTTGTAGGTCTTCTATTGTTTTTCTTTCTCCGGTTTCTTCATCAACAATGATTCTATATGCGCCTTCAGTGAAATGGATACCTTCATTATTTTTAAGATTCATCAACGCAAGGGTGATTGAATTACTATCGTTAGTGAAATCTTCTATGGAGTAGGCTTGAAGAATCTCAGGCGTATCTGATGATGGAGATTCGAGTACTTTGGATACATCATGCGAAAGGTTTTCGCTCAGTTTGGTCTCGGGTTCATAAAATGTGACCGCCTTACGGTCAGAAATCGGCCTATTTTGACACGCTATAGAAAATAATAGAGCTAGTGTCAGTAGCCCGCTTTTCTTATGTGTATGGGTGAGCGTGATGTATCTCATGGCCAAGCTACCTCCACAGCAGCGGGCTCATAAGTATATTAATTGACTTAAATAGTCAACGATAAAACATCATGTTTTTATTGTTAATTAATTTAGTTTAATTTTTATATAACCATTTGAAATATTTGCTTAATATTTACTTCAAAACCGACACATCTTGCACTGAGTCATAACATCGGTTACGCTTTAACTATAGTATTGGAGGGAACGTATGAGGAATGTCATCGAACGATTCTTCTATCAAAATGAAAAAAAAGAAATTCACGGTCCGGCTCCCCCACTTTACCGCTAGCGTGAACTGCTCCGTAATAATGCGACGTCTACGGGGTTCACGGACTGGCGAATGGGTTCAGGCCAGAACTCGTTGCGACAGCCTAGCATCGAAAATGCTTAATATTTTCAAATAGTTTTTAAAACTTTGACCCGCATGGAGGGGTTATAAATGAATTGGGCCTGAGAGATTGAAAACCTCTCAGGCCTATTTTTTTTCTCCGATGCTTGTTTTTTTTGGTCAAGTTGTTACAGTAGACGGCAAATGCGAATCAAGCGCTTAGAAATTCAAGGGTTTAAGTCTTTCAAAGACAAAACAGTTATCTACTTTGATGACGGAATTACCGGCATTGTTGGACCAAATGGATGCGGAAAATCTAATATTGTCGATGCGTTTTTCTGGGTTATGGGTGAGCAGTCTTATAAGCACATGCGAGGTCATGGGAGCGATGATTTAATATTTAATGGTAGTACAAAATATACCCCACTTGGCATGGCGGAAGCGACCTTAGTTTTGGCAACGGATGCAGAAGAATCAGAGCCGCCAGCAGGAGCTACAGTTCAGGATGTTCCCATCCATCTTAGATCTAAAGAAGTCTCAGTCACAAGAAGGCTTTACCGAGGGGGTGAGGGTGAATACTTCATCAACGGAATACCTGCACGGTTAAAAGATATTCATGAACTCTTCATGGATACAGGTGTTGGGGCCAAGGGTTACTCGGTAGTTGAGCAAGGTCAAATCGGGAAAGTGGTTAACTCAAAACCTGAAGAGCGTCGCCTTCTGGTTGAAGAAGCGGCAGGGATTGCAAAGTATAAAGCACGAAAAAAAGAATCTTTAAGAAAAATTGAAGCAACTACAGCCAATCTTGCAAGACTGACTGATGTTGTACAAGAGATCGAACGAAATTTAGGCTCACTTGAGCGACAAGCGCAGAAAGCGCGGCAGTATAAAAAATATAAAGAAGAACTTCTCGACAAGGAGATGACCTGGGGTCGCAGAAGAAACAAGGTGCTGATTCAAAAGCTAAATGAATTTCAAATAAAAAAATCCACTTCAGACCATGAATTAACTGGAATGAAGGCTGAGCTACAAACATCAGAAAATTTTATTGAAGTAGAAAGAGTGGCACAAGTTACAGATGCAAAAAGTGCTGAAGAACTTCAGAATCGAATTCAAAATCTCTCAGACGCATTGACGATGAAAAAGAGTGCTTTAGATCTTTCGAAAAAACGTCAAGGAGATTTGATTTCACGTAAACAATTGCTTCGAGCAGAAAAAGAAGAGTTAGAAGCTGCTATTGAAACAGAATCTAAACGGCTTAAAGAGTACGAATCAGAGGCTCAGAATATAGATCAAATTTTTTCAGAGGCGGCGCAAAAAGCTCAAACACAAGATGAGTTGGCTCGTAAAGTTAGACAAGAAATGGAGTTTTCAAGAAAAGAACTAGACTCAGCAAAAAAACAGATGATGGATGGTGTTACTCTATCCTCCGAGCTGACTTCTAAGTCAGCTTCTTTGGCGAGCCGAATTGAATCAGCTCAAACACAAGCCGCTCGGCTCAAAACTCAATTGGATGTTGAGGATCAAGGTAAAGATGTACAAGAACTTAAAGCAGAAGTATCACGCCTTCGACAAGCGATACAAGATTTAGAGCGGCAAGCAAGAAATTTACAAACTCAAGATGAGGAAAATTTACAAATTCTTACTGAGCATCGTTCTCACCTTCAGAGTATGGAAAAATTAGCTTTAGCTCAAGAGGGGTTGGGTGCAGGTGCTAAAGCTGCACTAGACTGGGCTAAGTCAAAAGAACTCTCCGGTCATCTTTCCGCACTGGTTGATACTCTTGAGGTTCAACCGGGTTATGAAACATCAACTGAAACTTACCTGGCTCAACATTTAGATAGTTTATTGGCAAGTACGCCAGATGTTGCAATGAATGCGATTCATGAAATTCAGAACTCACAAAAGGGAAGAGTTTCAATTCATCTACCTCGGATTACTTCTGCGCAATCTCATGTAAAAGAATCTTCTGATGATTTGAATCCCTATTTTAAAGTTTTAGGTTCCTTGTCTGATTTTGTAAAAGCTAAGTCAGCTTTAGTTGATGATCTGATTCAAGGCGTATTTGTAGTAGAAACGTTTGAAGGAGTCTTAGATTTTCTTAAAAATGCTGGCGCAGCAGCGCTTCATGGTCGATCTTTGGTGAGCCTGGCGGGTGAGGTTCTAAGCGCCCAGGGTGTTTTAACGGGCGGGAGTTCAGAGTCAGAAAATAGTTTAAATGCAATCCGTATTAATCAAAAAATTACGGAATTGAGAGGACTGATTGCATCAGCAGAAAAAAAATATGATCAGTCACATGTAGAGTATAAAAGTAGTTTAGAGAAATTAGAAAATACAAAGCAAAGGTTAGTTCGAACTCAATTTGTTTCTCATGAGCTTTCATCATTGAATCAGGAAGAGCAAAATGCAGTTGGCGAACTCCAGTCTATTGAAGGAAAAATACTGCAAATCGTTAATGCTCGTAGTGTGCTTGAGACTAAAATAACTCAACTTGAAGCAGATTTAGTGGTTCATGAAACTGAATCAAGAGTGCAAGAATCAGAGTTGCAAAATTTTCGCGTTCAAGAGGCCTCACTTAGAGAAAGAAACCAAAGCCTTAAGAGAGAGTTACAGTCAATTCGCTCATTAGTTACAGATAGGCAGAAAAGATTAGAAGAGATCCAGCAGTTTTTAGTGAAAGCAGAAATTGAACAGCAAGAGTTTACGGGTGGTGAATCCCAATTAGAAGTTGAAATTGAGGAATTGGTTCAAAGCTTGGGGCGCGTGCGTGAAGAGCTAAGTGCAGTTAAAGATAAAATTGAAAACTCTAACTCAAAGCTTAATGATGCGCATGAGCGTAATAAGGAATTACATAAGCAAATTGAAGAGAAGAATGCAGAATTGTCTCAACTCGCTCTAGAGATAGAAAAAGTGAATTCTGACCGAGCTCATCTCATTCAGAGCCTAGAAGAAAAATATGGCAAAGATTGCTTAGAGCACATTCAAACCTCTCCGACGCAAGAGGAGATGACAGAGCCTGTAATCACGGCAGCAATGTCTGAAGAGGAAGAGCGACTTTTGGGTGAGGAAGTGGAGCGTTTGAGAGAGCGTATTCGCCGCTTGGGTGAAGTTAATGTTATGGCAGTTGACGAATACGAAGAGCTCAAGAAGCGATATGATTATCTTTTGAACGAAAAGTCTGATCTTGAAAAATCAATTCAAAATCTCCAAGACGCAATTGAGCACATTAATAAAACTTCTGAAGATCGTTTTAGAAAAGCATTTGAGGCCATTGGGGATCGATTTGAGAAACTCTTTCCTGTGGTTTTTGGTGGAGGGCAGGCAAAGTTGTCCCTGGTCTATCCTGAGGGGTCTTCTGATATCTTAGAGGCAGGGGTAGATATTTTGGCTCAGCCTCCCGGTAAAAAGGTTTCTAATATTACACTCCTATCGGGTGGGGAAAAGGCTTTGACCGCAGTTTGTTTGATTTTTGCAATTTTTATGGTGAAACCTTCTCCATTTTGCGTTTTAGACGAAGTGGATGCTCCACTGGATGATGCAAACATTGGAAAATTTAATGCTATACTTAAAGAAATGGCAAGGAAGAGCCAGTTCATATTGATCACACATAATAAAAAAACAATGGAATTAAACGATGTACTTTACGGAGTGACCATGGAGGAGCCGGGTGTATCGAAAATGGTTTCCATACAGATGCATTAGTGTTTTCCTTTTCGTTTCTTTATTTTTTCTTAGCTCTCAGTCTATAGCTAAACAAAAAAATTCAACTCTAAAAGTTGCTTTGCCCCCGCTTCTTGAGAAAATTGAAGAGAAATACAAAAAGGCACAAACTATTGTAGCAGATTTTTCTCAGGTCAATGAAATAGCTGCATTGAAACAGAAGAAAAACAGTTCTGGAAAAATATCCGTTAAACGTCCAGACAAGGTGAGATGGGAAACATTAAAACCAGATGTGAATCTTCTGGTGAGTGATGGGAAAAAAATATGGATTTATACTCCTCCTTTTGACGAGGACGAACGTGGACAGGTTATCGAGAAGAAAACAAAGGACATTAAAGCAACTTTAGCTCATGCGCTTTTAGCGGGCTCTTTTTCAGCGGCAAAAGATATGAAAATTCAGAAGGCGGAAGTTGAGAACGAGTATGTTTTATTACCTAAAAAAGGAACGGCAGGTAGTGTTAAGCAGGCACAAATTAAAATTGATTCTAGTATGCTCCTTATTACACAAGTTATATTGATTCATCGAGAAGGAAATCGAACTGAAATTAATCTAACACATATTGAACTTGGCAAAGACATTGATGACCATTTTTTTGAATTTGAGCCGCCACCTAATACTGATCGGGTAGATGGATGATGAAGAGATATTTTTATTTTCTTATTATAGGTTTAACTCTTCAGCCTATGATCGCCTATCCTTGGGGAGATATTGGACACGAGGATATTGTTCTTATTGCAGCCCGTTCATTACCTACATTTTTAAGTGCAGCAGAGAAAAATTTAGGATTTGATACTTTTTTTGAGTCTAGAAGATTTGCTCTAGGTTATCTGGCCAACGTTCCAGATACAGATTGGAGAGATCAAGATGATATGAAGTATGTGGCAGGAGTAGATCTACCAAGCCATTATTTAAACGTTGAAAATATTCTTGGAATTCCTGACGAGTCGCTTGCAAATTCAGATCTGATTTACTCTCAGAAAATTAGAGATCTTCCTAAAAAGTACGAAGAATTAAAGAAAATTTATAACGGAAAACCTAATGCGCTTTCTAAAACACCAGAAAATAGAAAAGAGATTAACGTTTATTATGATTTAGGTACGGCACCGTGGAGGATTAAACAGCTATATGATTTATTGACGGAGTCTTTTAGATGTATTCAATCTAAAAATTCCAATGCGGACAAAAAATCCTCATTTACACACGTAAAGTTATCAGATGTTTTTCAGATGACAGATGGAAACAAATTTGAAGAGTCCTTTTTAAAGTCTTATCAATGTCATTCTTCAAAACCAGTGAGTTTGGATTATATGGCATCACTTGTGATTGCTGGAGTTTTGTCACATTTTGTACAAGACATTGGGATGCCTTATCATATTTCTATGAATTTTGATGGCTGGGTGACTGGGAACGGAGGAATTCATAAATATTTTGAGACAGATGTTGTTTCAGGTTTGGATGAAAAAGTAAGATATGACACTTACAAAAAACTTTTGGATAAGAAATTTAAAGGAGAAATTTTTAAAAAACTTAAAATGGAAACCATTGGTTTTTTAATGGAAGATGCGGTTGTGCAGTTAGTTTTAAATTTAGCTGCTGACTCGTACCAAGTGATTAAAAAAATTAAAATGATAGATGATCAGTATGCGATCCAAAGCCAGAGGAGCACGATTTTACCGTGGGGAGTGTACCCTTATGAAGCAACGAAAGACACGTTAAGACCCGCTCAAAGGGTTCCTGCTGATCATAAGAAAATTCAACAAGCGTTTCGCCCTTTGATTATCGAGCGCTACGCAATTTCCGCTTGGGTGATTGGTAAACTTTGGTATCAAGCATGGGAAAAGGCCGATAGACCCAGACTTCCTTCCTCAAATGAGTTGCTGTTAAACTTCCCTCATCAACCTCCCTATATTTGGCCTAGCTTTGATGTAGATGTGTTGAAGAATCCAAGACCTGGTAATTATTAAATAATTTAGTAATCCTTGCCTAATTATGTCAAGATAGTGTAAACACTACGTCATGCCTTCGTTTGACGTATCATCCGATTTAAATTGGCAAGAGTTAGACAATGCCATCAATCAAGCTTCTAAAGAAGTTTCTCAGCGTTTTGATTTTAAAGGCGTGAAAGCAGAAATCAAAATGGACCAAAAAGCAAAGACGGTCACCTTCTGGTGTGGGGAAGAGGGTAAGTTAGAGGCGCTCATTGATGTGTTCCAGAATAAATTGGTGAAAAGAGGGATTTCCCTTCTTTCATTTGATTACCAAGCTGTAGAACCTGCCTTTGGCGGGAGTGTGAGACAGGTGGCTTTGGTTCAGTCAGGGATTTCGAAAGAAAAGGGTAAAGAAATTATTGCCGCGATTAAAGATACCAAGCTTAAAGTTCAAGCGCAGATACAAGATGAACAAGTGCGAGTTACAGGAAAAAATCGTGACGATCTGCAATCTGCAATAGCAGTACTAAGAGAAAAGCAGAGTTTGTTGAAAGTCCCGATGAATTTCGGAAATTTTAGAGATTAATCCATGTCTCAATTACGAGAGCTTTCCGCAGTTCACTTTGTTAGCTTAGGATGTCCGAAGAACTTGGTTGATTCACAAGTGATGTTAGGATTGTTAGAGAAGGATCGTTATACCATCACTGATGATCCGAAACAGGCAGAAGTCATTATCATCAATACATGTTCATTTATTGAAGCTTCAAAAGAAGAGTCTATTGAAACTCTTTTTGAGATGGCAGATTACAAAGAAACGGGCCGTTGTAAGGTGCTTGTGGCTTCTGGGTGTTTAGTTCAAAGATATTCAAGCGCGCTTGAGAAGCAAATGTCAGATGTGGATTTATTCATTGGAACTGGACAGTATCATCGTATTACTGAGCTTCTGAATAGCCATCAACAAGCTAAAGAATTGGGCGCACCTCTTCCTAAGCGATCCTATGTTGATCAGCCAGCATTTATTCACACCGAGGCAGATCCGAGAGTCCATACGGGGCCATTTTATAGCGGATTTTTAAAATTGTCGGAGGGGTGTAATCGTCGTTGTGCATTTTGTATTATTCCAAAATTAAGAGGAAACGTGCGTTCTAGAACGATAGCCTCATTGGTTGCTGAAGCTCAACAAATGGCGGAACGTGGTGTGAGAGAGCTAAATTTAGTGGCTCAAGATCTAACTGAGTATGGAATGGAGTGGAAATATAAAGAAAGATTAGAAACGCTATTACCTCAGCTCTGCAAGGTAGAAGGGATAGATTGGATTCGCCTTCATTATATTTATCCTGATCAATTCTCCGATGAGTTGATTCAGATCGTTGCTGCACAACCTAAAATTGTAAAATATCTCGACATGCCGATCCAACATACGAATGATCGTGTTTTGCAAACAATGAATAGAAGACTGACTAAGAAAAAACTTTTTAATTTAGTTGAAAATTTGAGAAGAGAAATTCCTGAAATAGTGTTTAGAACTTCTATTATAGTTGGATTTCCGGGTGAAACAGAAGAAGAGTTTCAGGAATTGTGTGATGATTTAGAGCAGTTGCAACTTGATCATGTGGGGGTCTTTAGATACTCACGAGAAGAAGGGACTCCAGCTGCATTGATGGAGGGGCAAATCCATCCTGCAACCAAGAGAGCGCGGGCAAAACACTTAATTAAGCTATTGCAGAGTCAGTCTTTGAAGAGAAATGAACGTTTTGTAGGCAGAACCGTAGTTGCCTTGATTGAAGGAGTGAGTGAGGAAAGCGATCTATTTTACCAAGCTCGGATGAGCACACAGGCGCAAGAAATTGATGGTCGTATCTTAATAAACGATATTAATCCTGTGGTTGGTCGCCTGGGTACAGGTGATTTAGTGAGTATTCAAATATCAGAAGCGTTGCCTCATGATCTTGTTGGAAAAGTTACGGGGCTTATTTCTAGGAGCAAAAAATATGACGAATCCACCTCGTTGGGTGATTACACCTCAGGAACTATCCAAGTTCATTCATCAAGTCACTTTGCTTGATGTTAGGGAGCCGGAGGAGTTTGAAGAGTCTCGGATTGAAGGATGTAAACTCATTCCTTTAGGTGAACTGCAGCAGAGAGCAGAGGCGGAGTTAGATAAAAATAAAGAAACTGTCATTTATTGTGCACATGGGGTGCGAAGTCTACAGGCGCTCATGACTCTGAGGATGCTGGGGTTTGAAAAATTGCGTTCACTCGAGGGCGGAATAGCGGCTTGGCAAGAGTATCAGGCAACTCTGCATCGTCAGTGAATTGGATAGACTGTTTATTTCAATTGGCAAATTCCGCAGGATTCCCTCTTGTTGGAATATTGGATGTTGATTTAGCGCACTCTGAATTTCAGAAACATTATCAAAGGTATCAAAATTGGATTGATGCTAATTACATGGGGGAAATGGCGTATTTGTCGAGAGGTCTTGAGCGCAGAGGTAATTTAAAGATTTTATTTCCAGATGTAAAAAGTGTTTTTTCAGTTGCTATACCCTACAATCGTGCACCTGCAGGGTTTGAAGATGAAAAATTGGGCCCACGTTTTGCACGTTATGTTCAAGGAAAAGATTACCATGTTGAGATTTTTCAAAAATTAGAAAATATAATGAAAAAAATTGCAGAAGAGTTTCCAGAGATTAAATGGAAAATCTGTGTGGATACGAGTGCGGTTTTAGAAAGAACATGGGCAGCGTTATCGGGTCTAGGTTGGATTGGGAAAAATTCAATGTTGATTCACCCACAACATGGCAGTTATTTGTTCCTGGCAGAAATTTTGCTAAATCAAGAGACTGGGAAGGGTCCGAAGTTGCTTCCAAGTTATTGTGGTTCTTGTACCCGCTGTTTAAGCGCTTGCCCTACGGGAGCGTTTGATTCTCAGCTTGGTTTAGATGCTAGAAAATGCATTAGCTACTGGACACTGGAGAAACGTGGTGAATTATCTTTATTAGAAGATCAAAAAATTAAAATGGGAACGTGGGTGGCGGGTTGTGATCGATGTCAAGAGGTGTGTCCATTCAATTTTAAATCTGTTCGCAATGATACTTCGCAAAATGAAATTCAGATAACATGGGATGAATTGATAAATGAATCAAAGGATCAATACGAAAAAAGGACAACAAACTCAGCGCTAAATCGAATCCGTTATGATGATTTTAAACGTAATTTAGCTATTGCATATGAAAATGCAACTCGGAAAAAAAAATCAGCACCCCACCTCGAAAACAATATCTCTGAGTGTGCCGATGTTTAATGTGGACCAGGTTGTGCCGTCACTCAGTCGGTATTTTGCTTTCCCATAGGTGTAGTCACCCGTAGTTCCATCGTGAGCGGCTGCTTTAATAAAACCAGAAGCTGACACTGGGTAACTAGACACAATGAGAATCCAGTAGGTTCCTGAAGAAATACTAAATTCAGTAGGAGTTAAAGTATAATATGCGGATGTTGTAGTAATGCTGTCTGTTTGTAGAGTCATTGTCGTACTCAAAGTGCTGCCTGTGGGGTTATCACTATTGTCATTGACGATGGTTACGCTCAGAGTATGACCTGTAGCGACTGTTCCTGATTTTTGAAGTTTTAAAGCAATGCTTTTTAATGTGGTTGCTGATGCAACGTAAAAAGATTGAGCAATAGCATTTCCACCGTTAGCTGTGCTTCCAATATCAACTTCTTGACCTGTGGTTTCAAGCGAGTTGTAAGCGATTTGACAAGTTCGAGGTCCGCAAGCTTGAAATCCCAAAAAAGAGAGAATGCTGATCAGTAAATTCATGATGGGCCTCCAAGTCTTAGACCATAAACTGCAATGGGAACAAGATTTGATTTAGGGAACGTTAAGCTGATGTTTCTACGATTTGTGGGAAGATTTTTAAGAATATGAAACAAATTTCCACTTTCTATTTTCACCATAGAGAGACCTGATTCGTCGAGAATTACATTTTCCCCTATGTGAGTATCATACGCAGGCGCTCCATTTACTTCAATGACAATTTCGCCTCGGTCAGCTGGGTGTTTGGTAAGTGCTTGCGCTACAACAGCGATTTGCGGATGTTCGCTATAAAAATGTATGGCTGCATGTGAATCCATTGTAATTATACGTTCATGGTCTTGTGCCCAGCTGCCTGAAATAATAAGGTCATTTTTTTTGAGTTGGACAGGTGTAGCCATGTGTTTAAATGCTCCAATACCGTAACCTGTTTCATTTATAATGAATCCAGGAGAAGGAAATTGGACTCCTTGCCCTCTGCCAAATTCAATTTTTTCAAAATGAGAAATCTGTTTTTCACTACTTTGATAAATAGGTAAGAGAGGTAGTCCGGGATCAGTTGCTCTTAGAAAATGATGAATGCTAAGTTCTGTGTTACTAAAAAAAACCTGTGGTGTATGTGTGAATATTTTTTTCTCATTCGAATAAAGAATGACTGACGGTGAATCTTTAATCCCAAATCCAGCTGTGAGTAAATTATTGTGATCAAGAACAACTGGAAATGGAATTTGTAGCTTTTTAATAAAGTGTTGAATGAGAGGAGGGGTGAAGAGCTCTGTATATGAGGCTTTTAGTATCATCAGAAAATTTAAACCATTTTGATAGTAGCGTTTGTGCCATTCCTTTGTGAAATGAGCGGATAGTTCTCCTATCGGGTGCATAATATCTACAAATAAAATAAACCAAGGTTTTTCATTAAATGAATGAGATAGAGGAAAAATTTGAATTTGCTGTTCAGTTTGAGCTGCTCCAATCAGTGGGTCTGATCCAAACCAATAGGGTGTAAGTTCTTTTTTTGCTAATGTTAAGGCTTCTTCATGTGTTAATTTTTTTTCTTTAGGTTTCCAAGCCATGATTAACCCATCTTGTTTTCAAGGTGATCGTGTTTTTCAGAGGCGGCCTTAGGTGTGCCTTTTCCTTTTCCTAGCGATGCTAGCATCGCTCCGATGCCAATTAATCCAGCCGCAAAATGTGTAAAATGTAGAGATCCTACATAATCGCTGGTTGTGTTCAATCTCCACGAAAAAAGTCCTGTGGCAAGGCCAGTGCCTGTAACCAAACCCAGATTTCTAATTGTAGCCAAGATTGCGGAGGCAACGCCTAGTTTAGATTGAGGTACTGCTCCCATAATGGCATTGTTGTTGGGGGACTGAAAAAGTCCAATCGCCAAACCTGTTGAGCAAAGAGCAACTAGGATCCCTAGTTGACTGACCTCTCGATGCATTCCTAAGCCGAAAGATCCTGCCATAACAAATAAACATAAGGCGCCAATAAAGGCTCCAGCAAAACTGAGTTCTCTACTACCAAAACGATCAGAGAGGCGTCCACTAATAGGGGCTACAACAAAAATAGTAAGTGGAATAGCAGTCATGAGGGCTCCTGCAGTGTCAGGCGTATACTGCAAAACCTCTTCGAGAAAAAATGGCATTAAAACAGAAACGGATGAGAATGAAACGAAGGTAAGAAAACTGGCTAGGTTTGCTGTCCAAAAAACTCTATTTTTGATGAGTGAAAAATCTATCAATGGAGCTTTAGCATCTGATTCTACTTTAAAGAAAACTGCTGCAAGAATAAGTGTCACTCCTAGAATAGCCCACCTTGAAACAAGTAGAGGCATGCTTCCTGAGACTGAAATATTAGGGGGATCGAAAATGATAATAAAAGAAAGTAAAAGAATAGATTGTAAAAATGAACCTGCCCAATCGAATGGTACTTTTAACCTCAGGTTATGATCTTTAGGCATATGATGGTAAACAAGGCCCATTCCGGCTAACCCGATTGGAATGTTGATTAAGAAAATACTTCTCCACCCTAAGTGTGTGATGAGCAAACCGCCGATACTGGGTCCAGAGATAAGGCCTGCGCTTACTACCATAGCCATGGTACCTAGTGCTGTTCCGCGTTCATGAGGAGGAAAGGTGGAAGCAATAATGGCTGGGCCATTGGCCATGAGCATAGCTGCTCCCAATGCTTGTACGCCACGAAACAAAATCAGGTCCATGAGTCCCATAGAGAGTCCGCAAAAAAGCGATCCCATTGTGAAGATCAGGAATCCAAGTTGAAATATTTTTTTACGGCCATACATATCTGACAAACGACCAAAGGGGAGGATGAAGCAAGTGACAATCAGAAGATAGATAATGATGACCCACTTTACTTGATTTAAATACGTTCCCATGTCTTTAGTCATTGTGGGTAAGGCAATATTGACAATACTTGAGTCTAGGGTTGCCATGAATGTGCCGCAACCCACCGAAGCTAAAATCCACCATCTATGGGACATCCAAGTAATCCTAACAAGCTTAGGCGCTTGCTTCAATGATATCTCGCTGGTAAAGTCCGGCCATGTCTCATCTTGATCTTTCAGCGCTTTCACAAGAAATGCGAATTTCGATCATTGATATGTTGACCTCGGCTCAGTCTGGGCACCCTGGGGGCAGTTTGTCTGCAATAGATTTACTAACAGCTCTTTGGTTCTCAGAGATGAAGGGGGTAGAGAATCCTGCACGTTTGGATGCAGATCGAGATCGCTTTATTCTTTCGAAAGGGCATGGTGTACCTGCTTTATATGCGATTTTAGCTAAAAAAGGTTTTATCAATCCAAAAGAACTGAAAACTCTACGTAAGACAGGGAGTGTTCTTCAAGGGCATCCAGATCGCATGCGTCTTCCTATTATGGAGGCATCCACAGGATCTTTAGGGCAGGGTCTTTCAGTGGCTTTAGGGATGGCTATGGGACTCAAGATGGCTGGAAAGAAGTCACGAGTTTATTGCTTAATCGGGGATGGGGAAAGTCAAGAAGGACAGATTTGGGAAGCAGCGCTATGCGCGGCAAAATTTAAATTATCTAACCTCTGCGTCATTTTAGATAACAATAACGGTCAAATTGATGGTTTTGTGAACGAGGTGATGCCGATTGAACCCATTATGGATAAGTGGAAGGCTTTCGGTTGGCATGTGATGGATATCAATGGCCATAACATGGACCAGATTACTCGAGCCTATGCAGAAGCAAGAATGATGAGTGAAAAAGGAAGTTCAAAGCCCGTCATCATTGTTGCTCGTACGATCAAAGGCAAAGGTGTTTCTTTTATGGAAAATAAAATTGAATGGCATGGAGTAGCTCCTAAGCCTGATCAAGCCGAACAAGCGAAAAAGGAAATTCTTAATGGCTAAAGCTACAAGACAAGCATTTGGAGAGGCTCTAGCAAAGTTGGGGGAACAGTATCGCGAGATTGTTGTTCTAGATGCGGATTTAGCAAAGTCAACTAAGTCAGAAATTTTTGGGAAAAAGTTTCCAGATCGATTTTTTGAGATGGGAATTTCTGAAGCTAATATGATTGGTGTTTCTGCGGGAATGGCTTTTACAGGGTATCTTCCATTTGCATGTAGTTTTGGATGCTTTTTAACAGGCAGGTACGACACGATTCGTTTGAGCGTGGCTTACTCTCAGGCTCGTGTGAGATTGGTGGGCACACATGCTGGGGTGGGCATTGGTGACGATGGACATTCTCAGATGGGATTAGAAGATATTTCTTTAATGAGATCGTTACCAACGATGGGTGTGTTTCAGCCGATGGATGCTCGTGAGACAGAGTACATTATGGATTATTTGGTGAAAGAGTGGCAGGGTCCTGCTTATCTCAGGTTAACTCGCCAAAACCTGCCAGATCTCTATCCTGAAGGGAAACCATTTAAGCCCACAAAATTGATGGAAATTAAATCTGCGAAAAATGCAGATATTATCTGTATAGCTACCGGTGCGTCGGTTGCAGAAGCTGTAGGTGCTGCAAAATTACTTGAGAACAATGGAATTCAAATGTCCGTGTGGAACGCTCACTGCCTGAAACCGTTTGATGACGAGACGATGGTGCAATTAGCACAAAATGCAAAGCGTATAGTGACGGTCGAAGATCACTCTGTGATTGGTGGATTAGGAACATGTGTTGCTGAAGCCTTGGCTCATATGACCCAACACCCGCGGTTGATTAAGTTAGGAGTTCAAGATATTTTCGGTGAAAGTGGTGAGCCAGTGGAGCTTTACGATAAATTTGGAATTTCAGCCGCTGCTATCGCTCGTAGACTTAGTAGTGAATAATTAAAAAATTAATTTGTAATTCCACAATCTAGAACATGCCTGCCCAGGCGTTGCGGCATGGCGCATCCACCGTAGAGGCTTTGATCTAAGAGGGCGTTGCAATAAGCTACTTTATCTGTAAATTCATGGTGGCCCGTAGGGCAGTCTGATCCAACTTCATCAATGATCCAAGTAGTCTGCAGGGACTGTGTTTGTGATGTGACAGCATTATTTTTTCCACAGCCGATGAGCAACGTAGGAGCGATCAGTGCTAATAAGAGTAAAATTTTTTTCATACGCATTTGTTCTCTATTTATAAGCAATGCACGCGATATGCCAGGGTTTTTCTAGTTCTGACAAGGTTATATTGAATTTCGTAAAAGTAGATTGAGGATGTGGCTATCAACTGTCTAAAGATTAGACAGAGTAAACAAGGGGTTTGAAGTTTAAATAGGTATTAAGTGGCCTATTGTAGGTATGTACATTGCAGACTGGTTGTGTATGAAGAGTGTTTTTTTGTCAGTACTTTTTTTGGTGTTTTCGACGGTAATCGCTGTGTCTTCGTCGTTTGCAGGTATTTTAGAAAGTGCTACAGATTTGGAAATTTTGAATCAGATTGAACAAAGCGATCTAGAATTAGCAACATTATTGTCTTCCAATCAAATTTTAAAAAATCAAATTTTATCTAGTATATTTAAAGTTTCTTGTGCAATTGATTTTTATGAAAGTTGGGATTGTATACATATCAAGGCTATGAATAGGCTCATGAATTACGAATCTTTTCGTAGAAAAAAAATTGAAGAATCAATTGTGAGACTTAATCATAAGAGAGCGAAGAGTACAGAAAATGAGATCAGAGAAGCTGAATTATATATTTTTAAATTTGGAACAGAAAAAGAAAAAGATCGCGTAGCGTTTTAAAATTTATTTTTTCTTCCTTTTTCTCATTAATCCGAAAACAGGTAGTGATAAAGCAAAGCTTAAAGAAGCATTAATAGAGGCGACTTTGGTGGCGCCACATCCGCGGAGTATTTCTTCTGATGTGGGTGCTGATGTTGGTGCATTAGATGTGGAGGAAGCGTTTGTAAGTCTAATGTCAGCGCAGGAGTAATAAAGGCTAGGAGCTGCTGGATTTTCGGTCATATATTGAATGAGCTGCAATGTACATTGATCGCAGGTGACGTTAGGCAAGGTGACCATCGTGCTAAAGGGATGAGGCGTCGGTCCAGTAGCTGTATCTTGAATTTCAGCAAGCATTTGAAAGCTGCTTTCATTAGCTGAGGAAAAGTAAACGCGATAGTAACCCGGATGATCGATTGTTTCTTCCCAATTCACTTGTATTGTTTGTCCAGGTTTTAATATAGTTCCTGCTGTTCTTGGATAGCCCCCACAAGGACCTGTTTTGATTCCATCCAACGTATTTCTAGGTTGCAGTACTTGTCCGTCAGAAAAAACTGTATTTTTTAAGCGCGCATGACCAAAAACAAGTTGAGGCATTAAAAAAGTATTCAATAAAATAGTAAAAATTATTTTTCTCATTTTACTTCTCCCTTAAGTTCTCCTTGAGCGATAGCCCCAATGGGCTTTTCGGGGTAACTATGACAGAGTTGGTAAGTTTGCGTAAAAGTTTCAAGCAGATTTTTCCCTTCATTTTTAATTGGAAATGGGTCCTCATTGGAGGGGCTGATTTCAGTTTTAAACCCTTCGTTGACGCATGAGAATTCTTCGAAGTGATATCGACCGCCTGGCTCGATATCTTCTGGTTTACAGGTGTTGCAATTCGAGTAAGCACCTCTTGTGTTGAATGAAAAAACTTTAACGTTCATGCAGAATTTTTGTACGTCATGTTTTTCGTCTGCTGGAATTTCTACACACTCATAAGAAACGTATTCTTCACTTTTTGCATCTGGGTTAAAAATTTTTCTTACACAACTATAATGAGTAGGATCGTTGCATGTAGCTTCAGAAGGTTTTTGTAATACTGGGGTAGGAGAAAATGTGTTTCGTTTTTCTAGAGGTTCAGCTGGAGGTTGGGTGATTTTTTTAGGTTTGATTTCTGGAATGATTTTAGATTCAGTGTATTCAATTTTTTCTTCTGGTTTTGGAATGGAGTTTTTTTCTGATTGTTGAAAAAAGAAGAATGAAACAATTAGTACAGCGCATAATAGCACACCGTATCTCTTTAGAAGAGTGTTGTTTTTTTTGTTTTTCACCGTTTTTACCCTTACCTTATATGTTACGGTAAGGTGAATAGGCTGAATAGATGTGTCATCTTAGACCTATGAGGGGACAAAAATCCATGTTTATTCTAGGACATACAGGTATAGGGAGTCGTATTGTTAAACGATGGAGTCAAAAGCTTAATGTGTTGTTTTTACTTCTAGGAATGTTGCTTCCAGATATGATTGATAAGCCTCTTTATTATGGGCTTTCATTTTATTACGGAAAAAAGGGAGCTGACTTAGGATTGATTTCAGGTAGCCGTACTTTTGGCCATACGGGGTTGTTTTTAATTTTTTTATTATTAATAACGTATTATTTAAGTAATAAAAAAATCGCAGCTATAACATTAGGGCTAGCTTCACACCTATTTTTGGATCAATTAGGGGATATGACCAAGCCACTCAGCTACATCACTTGGCCTTTGACTTCATTCCCAACCATGCCTTTTGAGAATATAAAAGAGCACGCTTTGAGTTTTTTTAATCCTTATGTTTTTTTCGGTGAGGTGTTGGGTGGAATTTTTTTGTATTTAGATTATTTTAAAAAATTTAAAATACGTTCTATTTAGCTTTTTTGTGATTGTTTGATATCCATCCAAACAGCAAGAATAATAATGACTCCTTTAATTACTTTTTGATAAAATTCTGTAATCTCCAGAAGACTCATCCCATTGTTCAGAATTCCTATAAAAAAAGCACCTAAAACAGAACCTAAAACTGTCCCAACTCCACCGCGTAAACTTGTTCCACCAATCACTACAGCAGCGATCGCATCGAGTTCAAAAAGTTCACCTGAGGTCGGCATAGCTCCATTAAGCCTAGCAGATAAAACAACGCCGCAAAGTCCTGCCAGAGTTCCTAAAGCAGTATAAACTCCAAAAGTAATATTTTTGATAGGTAATCCGGACAACCATGCTGCTTCTGGGTTGTTCCCTATAGCCAGAATAAAACGTCCGAGTCGAGTCTGAGAATGAATGAAAAATCCAGTTCCTGCAAGAGCAGCAAAAATAAGCACAGGAATGGGTAGGCCTCGGTATCCAAGAAAAATATACATAGCAAGTAGTGTTGTCATTATTGATAGAGTTGCGGATTTCACGGGAAATGAATTGAGTTGACCTCTCAATAAAAATGAAAATGTAGTTATAAGGCCAGTTCCAAGCACAAAAATTAAAGAAAGATTAAATGGGAGGTAACCCTGCCCTAGGACGTTAAATTGATCTGAGAATGGAGCCAACGCTGCTCCATTAGAAAAGATAAGTGCCAACCCACGTGCGATCACCATAGTCCCAAGAGTAATAATAAAGGGTGCTATCTTTTGCCGTGTAATCATCCAGCCGTTAAAAGCTCCACAGGCCGCGCCCATCATGACTGCCGCGATCATACTAAGAAAAGCAGCCAGGCCACTCCATGGTGTAGTCCACATAGATAATCCAAGCTTAACTTGTAGAACTCCAGCAATAATTCCAGAAAGAGCCACAACAGAACCTACAGAAAGATCAATTCCTCCTAAGAGAATGACAAAAGTCATCCCAACAGCAAGAATGCCGTTGATGGCGACCTGTCTGCAAAGATTGGTTAGATTTCTAGCTGTTAGAAAGGTTCCGTCTGTGAGTAAAGTTAAAATGAGAATAACAGCAATAAGTATCAGCGTATTTCTTTGAGGCTTAAAGTGTTCTGGGAGCTTAAGCCATTTTGGAAAAACAGGTTTTTGTTCTACTTCTGTTATTGTGCTCATAGTGTAGCGGCCCTCATGATTTCTTCTTGATTGGTTTGCTGAGCGAAAAGTTCAGCAGAGAGTTGCCCCTCCCTTAATACTAAAATTCGATGACTTAAACCCAGGAGTTCTGGCATTTCGGAAGAGACCAAGATAATGCCCATTCCCTGCGTGGCAAGTTCTTGGATCCAGTGATAGATTTCTGATTTTGATCCGATGTCAATTCCTCGAGTGGGTTCATCTAAGAGAAGTACTTGAGGCTCAGTCATGAGCCATTTTGCAAGGATTACTTTTTGTTGGTTGCCACCGCTGAGCTCAGAAACAGGTTGCTCTAAATCAGCATATCTTATTGTCATTTTTTTTGCCCAGTGTTGGGCTGTTGATTCTTCTTGCTTCTTTTGAATTCGGCTTAAAATTTTTCCATTCATTCTTAGAGTGGGGAGAGTTAGATTTTCACGAATTGATCGATTTAAAACAAGACCGGTTGATTTTCTATCTTCAGTCACAAATCCTAAATTGGATTGGATAGAAAAATAAGGTTGAGAGTGTTTTCCAGAAAGATAAAAGCGTTTCTGGTTAACCCATGCATTACCTTTTACTGTGTAAGTAGAGTGAGTTGGCCCGTCTGGGTGTAGTGCTCCAAATAGGGTTTGTAAAATTTCAGATCGTCCTGCGCCTAGTAAGCCAGAAATGCCTAAGATCTCCCCCTTCCTCAGGGTGAAGGATAAGTTTTGAATGATCATTTCACTGTTGTTTTGGATGAGAGTGAGGTTTTCAACACGAAGAATTTCTTCAGCGATCATTTCATTTTTTTGGGGGTAGATGTCGTGAATTTGTCTGCCCACCATCCATTTGATAAGTTCCGGTTCTATTTGTCCTCTCGGGATTTTGTTGCCGTTTTCATGAGTTTGAATTTCCCCTGCATTTTGCCCATCGCGTAGAACAACAATCCTGTCTGCAAGTCTGAAAATTTCATCCATCCGATGTGAAATATAAATGATGGCATGTCCTTCGAGTCTGAGGCGGTCAATAATTGAATAAAGTCTCAGCGTTTCTTGTTCAGTTAGTGCGGATGTAGGTTCATCAAAGATAATGACTTTAGAGTTTCTATAGAGTGCACGCGCAATCTCAACTAGTTGCTTACCTCCTACGGAAAGGTCCTTGACTCGAGTTTTTGCATTGAGTCCAAATTCAAGTGAATCCAGGAATTTTTGGATTTTAGAAAAAGTTTTTCCCCAGTTAATCCATAAGGGAAGTTGTTTTAGCTCCAAGTGTTCAGCAATGGTGAGCTCAGGAAAAGTAGAAAGTTCCTGATGGATCATTGCAATTCCAGCTTGATCTGCATCTTGAGTATCAAAAAACTCTTCAAACTGATTGTTGATGTAGATTTTCCCGTCGAATGTGCCAGCTGGCCAAATCCCGGAAAGAATTTTCATGAGTGTAGATTTTCCGGCTCCGTTTTCACCTAAGAGTGCAACGACCTCGCCAGCATAAACCTTAAGGTCAACATTTTTTAATGCATATGTGCTTGCAAACTTTTTAGTAATGCTCTTGAGTTCAACGAGTAGCTGTTTTTCCATAGATAGCTTCTCGAGTATGGAAACCTGTTTTGATGATTCGATTTTCAATTTGAGTCTGATCTACAGGATAAATTGGAGTCAGTATGGTTTTAATCTCTGCCCATCCATTGTTCATCAGTTTATCGTATTTGAATTCTTGTTTTTTTGCAAAAGACATAGAAATTTCAGCAGCACGTCTGGCCATATCTTGAATTGAAATAAAAACATCCATGTTTTGTTTTTTATTCACTATATCTCTCACTGCGGAAAGGTCTGCATCTGCACCTGCTACAAATACTTTAGAGGTTAGTTTTTGCTCTTCAAGAGCTTGGATTGCACCATGTGCCATGCCAGAATTATTAGCTATAACTGCCTGGATTTTGTTTTGGTGCCGAGTCAGAGAGTTTTCAACAGTTTGCATCGCAAGATGAGGAGACCATCCTGGATGGTACTGTTGAGTAACGATTTTGATATCAGGGTACTTTTTTAGTGTTGCAAGCACTCCTGCAGTTCTGGCTTCAGCAACAGAGTGGCCTGCTTGTCCCATGAGGATAATGTAATTTCCGCGTTTTTGAGTAGCATGAGCTGCAGCTTCGGCTTGAACTTGTCCAACATGAAAGCTGTCTTCTGTGACATAAGCTGCGAGTGGAGCGTTTTTAATCAGTCGATCGTAGGCAATAACAGGGACGTGATCATCATTAGCTTGTTTTACTAATGCCGCTGCAGTGTCTCCATTGACGGGTTGAAGAACAAGAGCTTGAATACCTTGTGCGAGCAGATTGTCTACTTGTGCTGCTTGGATTTGTTCATTGTTATTGCAAGAAGCGAAAATGACTTCTCCTCCCAGTTTTTTTACTGTCTCCTCAAAAACGGTTTTGTCCTTGGTGTAGCGCTCCTCTTGTAGAGTGCTTAAAATAAATCCGATTTTGATTTTAGCTTCTGCACGCAAAGCGAGAGCCGAGAAAGAGATAAAGACAACAACGCAAAGCATTATGTCTAATGACTTCAGCATGTGAGAGTTGTAGTGTTTGGTGAAAGGGGTGTCAATGAGTATTATATTTCGTAATTTTTGCAAAAATCCAAAGTGGTCCTATCAAGAGATGTTCGAAATTTTTAAAAAATGCAGGATGATTTTTTTCGAAATAACTATGGCCGATAAACTGGATGCCCCACCCTAAAACGAAAACGGACCATAACACAGGGGTGGAAAACGATAAGCCTACCCAGTAAAGCCCTAACGCTATGCCAGCAAAAGGAACTGCAAGCTTCCAGTCTAAGTATAAATACCAAATTTCTGCCACAAGAATCAAAGTCCATGCACATATCCATGAGTATGAAGACAATATGCCTAAAAGTGAAAAGGCAATCAGTGGAATACCAATGAAGTGGCAAATTTGATTTGAAAAAGTAAGGTGGTGCGAAGCATAATCTGAAAAATATCGATTAATCGTTTGTGGTGCTGCTTGGGTTTGCATAACTCTTATAATACTGGCATCATAAAATGCAGATGACAAAGAATAATTCATTTTCTGCCACCGCTGGAGCAACAACGACTGAAAGATATTTTCGTCCTGGGCAGTATCTTTTTAGGGAGTCAGATCCATCTAAATCTATGTTTATTATTAAAAAGGGAACCGTTGCAATTCGAAAGCGTAAAGGTACAGCTCACGTAGAGATCGCACGAATTTATTCAAATGAAGTTTTGGGAGAGATTTCATTTTTTGATCGGCTACCTCGCAGTGCTTCTGCGATTGCATTAACTGAGGTTCAAGTATTAGAGATCCAATTTGATTCATTAGATAAAATTTATGAAGGCGTTCCTGATTATATGAAGACGATCATTGCTTCAGTGGCAGATCGGCTAAGGAAAGCTAATGACATGATTCGCAGACTCCAAAAGAACGTCGTATTTGATGAAGATCAGGGGAAAGCTAAAAAAGGGGATGAGCCTTCGGCCGCGGATATTCTAGCAGCTACAGCAGGAATAGGTTCGGAGATGCCTTCTGATAGCCCTGTAGAGGTTTCTGATAAAGAATCTCCCAAAGATGATAGCTGAATTTGTCTGATTCCTTCATACACACCAATACTCACAGCTTGTGCTAAATTCAAAGATCGAATTCTCGCATCAAACAGAGGAATGCGAACCGTCTCGGTTGGATGATTTTGTATTAATTCATCGGGTAACCCAGCTGTTTCTTTACCAAAGATCAAAAAAGTCCCTGGAAGAATCTTATGCTCAAAAAGTGTATGTCCGGCTTTTTTTGAAAAGAACAATTTTGGGGAGTTTTTAGGGACGAATTTTAAGAAGTCTTCGATGCATTTATGACGAACAAGTTTAAGATGCTCCCAATAATCAAGTCCAGCGCGCTTGAGGCGTGAACTTGTGAGTTCAAAACCAAGAGGTTCAACTAAATGTAAAACCGTGTTGGTTCCAACGCAAAGACGTCCAATAGACCCTGTGTTTTGAGGAATTTCTGGCTCAATTAATACAACATTAAGCTGGGGCTCCATCGTTAAGGCCTTAATGTATTTAACATTCGCGGAAAAGGTATTGTTTCTCTGACATGTTCGACGCCTGTTATCCAGGCCACCATTCTTTCGATACCCAACCCAAATCCTGAGTGAGGTACAGACCCAAAGCGTCTAAGATCCAAGTACCAAGAGTAATCTGACTCCTTTAAAGCGTGTTCAGAGATTCTACGTTTTAAGACGTCTACATTTTCCTCTCGTTGGCCTCCACCGATAATCTCACCATAACCATCCGGCGCGATCAGATCACAACCGAGAGCGTATTTTCCAGTGCCCGTAACACCCGGTCCACCGACCTGATCAGATTGTTTAAAATAAAATGCTTTGATTTGAGAAGGCATATGATGGATGAAAACAGGCTTTTTGAATTCATCTCCTAAGGCTGTTTCGTGAGGCGCCCCAAAGTCTTCTCCCCAAGGAATTGCATGGCCCTTTTTATTTAGAATTTGAATGGCTTCATCGTAGCTGATTCTAGGGAATGGGGCACGAATAGACTCTAATTTTCCAAGATCTCTTTCTAAAATTTTCAGCTCGGCGGCTTTACGTGAGAGAACTGTCTGAATAATATATTCAACAAATTCTTCTCCAAGCTTCATATTGTCATTTAAGTCAGCAAAAGCAACCTCTGGTTCAACCATCCAAAACTCAGTTAAGTGCTTTCTTGTTTTAGATTTCTCTGCTCGAAAAGTAGGGCCAAATACATAGCACTTTCCAAACGCCATAGCGCCTGCTTCACCATAAAGTTGGCCAGACTGAGTGAGATAGGCTTTTTCGTCAAAATATTGAGTACCAAAAAGGGTTGAAGTTCCTTCACATGCACTGGGAGTTAAGATAGGGGCATCGAATTCAATGAACCCATTTTTTTCGAAAAACTCTCGAATGCATTTCATAATTTCGGAGCGGACGCGAATGGCAGCCCATTGTCGCGTACTTCTCAGCCAAAGATGACGGTGGTCCATTAAGAATTCTACCCCATGCTCTTTGGGCGAAATAGGATAGGGATCTGCGATACTAACTATTTTTAAAGATTGAATACCGATTTCAAATCCGCCAGGGGAACGAGGTTCCTTTTTTAACTTACCTGTTACTTCAACCGCTGATTCTTGGGTGAGTTTGTCAAAATCTTGAAAGGCCTCCTCAGAGCATTCTCCTTTAAACAAAATACCCTGCATGATTCCCGTTCCATCTCTCAGCATAAGGAATTTAATTTTTCCTGAACTTCTTTTGTTGTAAACCCAGCCCTTGATGGTAACGGCTAGGCCTTCATATTGTGAGGCTTCTTCGATGTAAAATCTCTTCATAAGTCTCTTTAAATAGACTGTTCTGGGGCTGAAGGAAAGGGGGAAAATTTTCGTTTAAAAGCCCATGTTATAAAAGCAAAAAATATAAATAGACATGACATTTCAATTAAACCTGAATCTGGAAAATGGTCTGAGAAATGGTTAACGGTTTCAATTGTGCCGCACCCAAATAGTCCGCCGGAAACCTCCGATCGTGGATAGATCCAAATCATTCCGTCTGAATCATCTTTAGCTAATGCAAACTTAGTTTTAACATTTGGATCTATGGAGGGGTACATGAGTGCGTTTGTGTCGGGTGTGTGTCCGAGTCCCATCATATGTCCCATTTCATGGGCAATTACACTTTGAACAACTGGGGTTTGATAAAGAGCTAGATTAGCTATGGCCGTGGAATCATAATTTAGAATGAGTGGCGCATAAGTGATGTGCGCATTACTGTCTTTTGCTTTCACAGTAACAAATCCAAGTACACCCGAAAGTCCTGAGCCAAAGTGAGTGAGTAAAGCTTGATCGCACACAATCACCGGGGTGCCAGCTGTAGATTGAGTGTAAGCTGCTGTAGCTGTGGTGGTAACGTTGGCTCCTCGTGTGATAACAAGATTTGATCCATCGAGCTGACTCCAAGTGCTAATTGCTGTGTTAACGAGTGAGTCAATGTTGTTTGTACATTGAGAGGGATCGAACTGAACGGTCACCTGATTCGTAGGCCATCCATAAAGAGCAGACCCGTCTGACCAAAACATCAAAGTAAAGGCAGATGCTTTAAGAGAAAAAAGAAAAATGGATATAGTGAAAATATTTATAGTTTTTTTAAATGATGCCATAAGTAAGTGAAAAAAGTATGTTAGTCGTTCTACGATTGGCTAATCCGGAAATCATCACATCAGTATCTAATCGCATATTTTTCTTTTCATAGCCAAGGCCTAAGTTCAGAAAGAAATAAGTAGGGTATTTGTTTGATCCAGGAAGTGGAAAGCTAGTCGGAGTTGATCCATTGTTTACAATTGCAGCACCTCCGCCAGCAAGGATTTGAAATGCAAAAAGCCCTACGCCTAATTTTGCATCCATACTTGGGATGATTTCATAACAAAGACGAGAAGCTAAGCTATACATTCGATAATCTTCTCCTCTTTCTGGGCTGGAGGTTGCAAAGGGCGTTCCTGAAAAAGAGGGCGAGAATGTAAATTTTTCAAAAACAGGAAAATATCCAGTCGCAACAATTTGAAAGTAGTTAGAGCCTAACAACCCTACTTCGCCTGAGGGAGCTCCAGAGAGAGTGCCTATTTGTTTTGAAAGAAGCCCAATTCCTGTGAAAATCTTACGATCGAAAGCATATGTGTTTTGAGAAAAAAAGTAGACTAAAAGAAAAATCATCCCCCGGATCAGCATTTTCACAAAATAAATTAGTCTAGTCTGTATTAGAAGTCAGCTGCAAATTGCGCCAAAGTGCGAACGTATGCACCGTTGGCCCCTCGTTTTGGTAAATAAGACTGATAGGGAGATGCGTTAAAGCTGGTGTATGCAATGTCAAGATGCGCCCAGGGGATATCCTTTTTGATGAACTGCTTAAGAAAAATTGCACCTCGAATTGTGCCACCGTAAGAATCGTTAACAGAATTTTTCATATCTGCGCAGTCTGATTTCATGTCCTCAAAATATTCGTCATACAAAGGCAGTTGCCATGATCTTTCACCATGTGTTTCTCCAGCGGATTGGATCTTCTTAATTATGGCTTCGTTATTACCAAGCACAGCGCAGCAGACTTTTCCAAGTGCAATTCCAACTGCTCCAGTGAGGGTTGCAATGTCCACAATGGCGTTGGGATTTAAATCGCATGCATAGTCTAAGACATCAGCTAGGATCAAGCGACCTTCTGCATCTGTATTGATGACTTCGACAGTTTTTCCTGAACGAGAGGTTAATATATTGCCAGGCTGGATTGCTGTTCCGTCCGGCATGTTTTCTGTGAATGCTAAAATTCCTATGACTCGGTTTTTAACTTTCCATTTACTAGCTAAAATCATTGCACCCATGACTGTTGCTGCTCCGGTCATGTCATGTTTCATTTCTTCCATACGTAGCGATGGCTTAATTGAAATTCCACCACTGTCAAATGTGATGCCCTTTCCTACTAGAGCGACGGTTTTTTTTGCAGCTTTAGGATGGTGTTCAAGAATAACAATTTTGCCTTCACGTTCGGAACCTAGGCCCACTCCTAAATAAAGGCCCATTTTTTCTTTTTTAGCGTCTTGTTCAGTTAAAATAGTACATTTCAGACCATATTGTTTTGCTAGTTTTTTTGCTTCTGCAGCATAGTAGTCTGGAGTTCCAACATTCGAGGGTTCATTGGACCAGTCCCTTGTGACGAGTGTGGCTTCGCCGATCGCTTGAACTTTTGGAAGTTCCTGTTCTAAAAATGATTTAAGTTTTACGTTTTTAGTTAGGAAAGTAATTTTTTCGAGATGAGAGGGGGGGGATTTTTTTAAATCAGTGGTTTGGTATTTTTTAAAATCATAAACAGCTAGAATAAGACCTTCAGCAAAAGCTTTGATCTGCTTATTTTTTTGTGCTCCCAGACTGTCTGCATCAATCAAGAGGGATCTAACTTTTTCGCTTTTAGACCGAGAGATAACGTGTCCCGCGGCTTGTCGAGCCTTTTCGTCTGTGAGTTCCTTTTCATTTCCTAGCCCAATCAATAGAGTGTTGGGTGTCTGAGTGCCAGGAGTTTCATTAAATCTTAAGTATTGAACAGCTCCATTTCTAGCATTGAAAACGTCATTTTCAGCATTTTTAAAACGTTCGACAAGAGAGTGATAGGGTCCTTTTGGGGGGATAGGTTTTTTATTTGATTCCTGATAGATTCCGATAACGGTAGTATCAGCGTCCTGGGGTTTAGCAGAGATGGATAAAATCGGTAGTTTAGTCATGGATCGACACCTCGATTTCTATTAACATAGGGTTGAAATATGTTGAAGCGCTATCACAGAATAGTAGGTGGGATTTTTAGAGTAGTGGATGCTGCGGTGATTGCTGCATCTTGGCTACTATCTTTTGGTCTTCGCTTTTATTTACCGATAGTTGAAGTCACCAAAGGGTTTCCTTCCTTTGAAACGTACGCCTCTCTCACACCATTCATTATGATTCTCTGGAGTTTTGTATTTTCCTCTATGAAAGTTTACCAGTCTCAGAGGATGCTCAGACGAACGCACGAGGCTCATCTTCTCATAAAAGCGCACCTTGTTTCTTTGATTCTTTTTATTTCACTGACCTATATGTTTAGTGAGTATAAATATTCTAGAGGCGTAGTGATTTATTTTGGAGTTTTGGGTGGATTTTTCATTGTTTTTTTTCGACTCTTACTTAGAAATTTTTTAAGAAATATAAGAAGAAATGGATACAACTTAAGACATGTTCTCATTATAGGCGAAGGGGCACCTATGATGACATTAGTTAAAAGGATAGATCAGTTTCCAGAGCTAGGTTTGCGTATCGTAGGTGCTGTAGTTCATCCTTCTTCAAAAGCGCACGATGTATCGGGGAAGAAGGTGGTCGGTCATTTTTCTGAATTAAGTGATTTGATTAAGAAGTTCGAGGTAGATCAAATTTTAATCGCTCTTCCTAAGGATCAATATGGAGAGTTAGACCAAATGCTCGCGCATCTGAAAGATGAAACAGTAGATATACAGCTCGTTCCAGACATCCATGAGTATGTAACTTTAGGTTGTGAAATTGAAGACTTTGATGGGTTGCCTGTCGTTCATCTTAATGACTCTCCGCTGAACGGTTGGGGGGCAATGATGAAACGAATAACGGACATATTGATTTCTGGAATTGCTCTTCTATTCTTTGCTCCGATATTTTTTATAATAAGTGTAGCGATCAAACTGACATCGCGCGGTCCGGTTTTTTATTCTCAAGAGAGAATGGGACTCGATGGTCGAACTTTTAAAATGTATAAATTTCGATCTATGCGGGTGGATGCAGAGGCTGAAAGTGGTGCAGTATGGGCTCAGGAGAATGATTCAAGAAAGACCCGGTTGGGTTCATTTTTAAGAGCGACAAGTTTAGATGAGTTGCCACAGTTCTGGAATGTTTTTAAAGGGGAGATGTCTTTAGTTGGTCCTCGACCAGAACGTCCTGTTTTTGTTTCCCAGTTTAAGAAGGAAATTCCAAACTATATGTTGAGGCATAAGGTAAAGGCAGGATTAACAGGCTGGGCGCAAGTGAACGGCTGGCGTGGGAATACATCTTTAGATAGAAGAATTGAATGCGATATCTATTATATTAGAAATTGGTCTTACCTATTAGATTGGAAAATTATGTTTATTACCCTGTGGAAGGGGTTTGTGAATAAAAATGCATATTAAGCAGAGATGGAACACGTTTCGTTTTTTAGAAATTGACCGTTACATTATTGCAGAAATTCTTCCTCCTTTTGTTGGGGGGATGTTATTTTTCACGTTTATCTTGTTGATGTTTCAAGCGTTGAGGTTAACGGACTTGCTTATTGTTCATGGGGCACCTTTTTTTACTCTGTTGAAAATTGTTTTTTTTATGTCGATTAGTTTTTTCCCGAAGTCTTTGCCCATTTCGTTTTTGATTTCTATTTTGGTGGGTTTTGGCAGACTTTCCGCTGATGGTGAATTGGTAGCGTTAAAAGCCTGTGGTGTGAGTCTTTTTCGAATGTCTGTTTCTGTTGTTATTTTGGCAATTGTAGTTGCCGCTATTTCAATTGGATTGAATTTTGAGTGGGTTCCATCAGGTGAGTTAGCGTTAAAGCAGACTGTGTTGAAGGTTTCTAATACTAAGGCAGTGAGCGCAATCAAGGAGGGAGCTTTTACTTCTGGTTTCTTTGATCTTTTGATCTTCGCGGACAAAGTGGAATCAAAAACGAATAAGCTTAAAAAAGTATTTATTTATGATGAGCGTGAAGTGAACAATCCTATGGCTGTGGTTGCTGAAATGGGGGAGTTGATCCCTTTAAAAACGGAATCAGAGCTTTCTACAGCTGCTGTATTAAAGCTGACTCAGGGGGGGATTCATCGAAGTGACACTGTAACGGACACGTACCAAAAAATTAATTTTGGTGAGTATAAGATTTATTTAAAGAATGAAGAAGGTGGGACGGATAACGTGACAAAGCCTGAAATGGTTCCTTATCAAGAGTTAATCAAAGTGATTTCTGAAACGGATCTGAGCTCGCATTACGGTCGTGAAATGAGAGCTGAATATTGGCGAAGGTTGGCTATGGCCTTTAGCCCATTGATCTTTGCATATTTGGGGATTGGATTTGGTACAACTCGGACGCGCGCTGTTCGAGCAAGTGCTGCATTGGTAGCTGTGGTGATTTTAATTCTCTACTATTTAGCGTTAATGACATTCACGATTGCTTCTGTTTCGCATACATATTTATCGCCATGGTTTGCAATGCAAATGCCTAACTTGATTTTTGCAATCGCTGCTTTTTGGGCTTTCCGCAGAGCTTCTTGGTAATTCTTATAAAGATTTTATAAGGGTAAAATTCTCTAACATTAATTTAATAATTATAAAAATCAGCTAAAAATCCGACATTTTTATGACATTGTTAAGTTCAATTTCTTGAAAAGCCGCTCTGGTAGGGCTTTTGTGGATAACTTTTTTATTTGTTGTTGAAAAATAGGCTTATAAGAAAAAATATGTAATAATATTAAATAATTAACATATGTGGATAAACACAGGTATTTGTGTGGATAACTTACTCACTCGGAGTGGATAAGGGGACTGAAGGAGTCGGACTAGGCCCTGGTGTTAAGGGAAGTGAAGTATTTAAAAATTCAGATTCTTCTTTATTATCAGATAGTTCTGGTGGAAGAAGAAGGGAAACAACACCCTGCTTTGTAATTGCAGTTTTAGCTTGTCCAAGGGGTCTGAACCCTCTGCCATTATAGTTGAATTCAACAGCTTGAGGGTTGGAAGCCTGAAATTTCATTTTTTGAGCGGCTCTCAGAACAAGAACACGGTCCTTACGCAGAATGAATTTCATAATAGGACGATTGTCGCATTGGTATCTTACCCAGACATCTACAAGCGCCTTAGATATAATCTTATATTTGATTTCGCTTTTTTGTAAGGTGACTCCGGAATTCAAAGGGTCGTTTTTGTCTATGTCTGCAGCTTTGACTTCCTCAACTTTGGGCTTATTTTCAGATTCAGTGATTTTTTCAGATGTTGCTGGAGCAGGTGGTATTGGGGTTTCAGCTGCTTCCCGAAGTGTTTCGGAAGGGGTAATGCTAGGGTTTGGAGAAGGGGTAGTATTGTTTGCAGTTGTGTGAACCGCTTTCAATTTCTCGATCTGCGTGGATTTTCTGTGCTTAAGAGAAGGTTTGAGAATCAGAAGAGCAAGTGCTCCTAGAAAGATAAATCCCCCCATAGTGATCCAAAGAGTTCGGCGTGTCTGTTCTCCTTCTTTTCTTTCAAAAACGTAACCACTATGACCCGATTCTCTATTGGGTCTTGAGAGGGATTGAGTTTCAATAAATTGAGCATATTTTTCTAAAATTTCGTGAGCGTTGAAGCCAATAAATCTTGCGTACGAGATCACAAACCCGCGAATAAATGGTTTTGCGGGAAGTTCAGCATAATTATCGTTTTCAAGTAGATGAAGAAGTTTGACACTAATTTTGGTTGCAGAGGCGACCTGTTCAATGGTGATCCCTCTGCGTTCTCTTTCGTGTCTTAAATATTCTCCAAGACTGCCGCGGTTTTCTTCTGTCATTTTTCCTTCTAGGGTAAGTAAGCCAGCCTATTTATAGCTTCGTCTGCAAATTTTGAGTTTGGAAAACGGTCTTTAATCTCTAAAAATTTCTTTCTTGCCATATGGTACTGACCACTTCTTTCGTAAGCGATTCCTAATGCAAGATGGCCTTCCATAAATTGTGTGCAAAATTTATCTGTAGCCTTTTGGTAATTGCGAATAGCTTCGGAAAAGTTATTTTTTTTAAGTAAAATATGGCCTTTGTAATAATAAGCGATGCAGGAGTTGAGTGGATTTGTTGCGGTTGCTTTGTCAAAATAGTTCTGAGCTTTAGCTATTTCTCCTAGGCGGTAATGAAGAATGCCCATATTAGTATTTGTTTTGTAAGTCTCACGATAGAGGGGGTCTTCTAAAGCTTTTCTGAGGTATTGAGATGCTTCTTGATATTTTCCAGCATCTAAAAGAAATTTCCCCAGAGTATTATTAGCTTCAGAATAGTTGGGTTTGATTGAAACAGACTTTCTTGCTTCATGGAGCGCTTGGGTAAAATCGTTTTTTGCATAATAAGCTAAAGCCATTGCAAGCCTAAGTTCTGCCCAGTTCGGTTTTTCTTGTTCTATTTTAAAAAATTGCTCAAGTGCCCCAATCGGGTCTCCTTCCTTGAGGGCCGCGTTTCCAATCTCAAACATCATCTGCATGCGTTCTTCTTGTGTGGGGGGTTTTTTCTCTGACGTTACGCACCCAGCCGTCCCTACGAAGATCGCAAATGAGAAAACCAGAGCAGTGATTGGGTAAAACATACGGATTCTCCTTATTTCCTATTTATTTCATAGTATTTAAGAATAAAAAATAAAAGAATCTGTGTCAAAGGTGCAATAGGGCAGTGGACTCAACATGGCGAGTTTGAGGAAAAAAGTCAAAAACAGCAGCACGGCTGAGTTTCCAACCTTTTTGAGTGAATCGGTATAAGTCTCTTGCCCAAGCGTCTGGGTCGCAGCCGACTAAGATCATTTGGTTGACCCCTAATTTTTGTAATGATTGTGAGATCAGAGGGAGATCTTCTCCTAGTCCATCTCGAGGAGGATCGAGAATGGCTACTCGAGGCATCTCAATGCAATGGGGGGAGTTTGCTGTGTGTTTTAACCATTTTGAGACAGGGGACTGATAAAAGAAAAAATTTTGTGGGATTGGGGCTTGGGGAGCGCGTGAATGTGAATCTACACAGTGAATTTTTTTGACTCGATCGGCTAGGCTGACAGATAAATTTCCGTTTCCTCCGTAAAGATCAAGAACCTCTTGGGTGTGAGGGGTGAGTTGAAACGATTGATCAATCCAAGCCTTGAGTTTTTCGTTTTGTTCTTCGTGTACTTGTCTGAAGCCAAGGGCAGAGTGCCGAGAATTCCAACTCGTTTGAACCATGTCATTTTCATCCATCTCAATTTCGACTTTGTAGGGTCGAGAGAGCTTTTGCCCCTCTTTTTTAACAGATTCGAATTGAGAATTAATTTTTGAATGAGCAATATCGCATCGTTCTAGTGAAACAAGATCATGAGACTTTGCTGCAAAAAATCCGAGTTTTTCACCTTCTCCTCGAAGCTGGATTTTATTTCTGTATTCCCATATTTTTTGGGCTGGGTAGTATTCTATGAAATCAACTGATGGAGGGGGATGAACCCCTACTCTTGTCAGCGCGTGGAGGACTCCTTTGGTTTTGGTCTCCCATTGTAAAGGGTAAGGAAGGTGCTGCCACTGGCATCCGCCACATTGTGTAAAGGCCGAGCATTTGGGCTTTATCCTCTGAGGTGATGCCTCAATAACTTTAAGAATTTCGCCCTGAATAAAACGTTTATGAACTTCTTTGATTCTAACTTCAACCAGGTCGCCGGGTGCCGTATAAGGTACAAAAACGACTTGGCCAGAAGGCTCACGGGCGACCCCAGCTCCTCCGCGGGCAAGATCTTGAATGCGTAAAGTGAGTGTGTGGCCGGGTTCCATATGCACTGTGTATAGAAAGTTGAATATAAAAGTCAAGCATAGAATTATTTCGCAGGAGGAGGCTAAGTTTGATAAGTTCCTACGGAATTAGAAATGTCAAAAAACATAAGAAACTTCTGCATCATTGCTCATATTGACCATGGCAAATCCACCTTGGCTGATCGACTTTTAGAGTTTACGGGTACTGTAACGGCTCGAGAGATGGAAGAACAGTTTCTCGATAACATGGATATTGAGCGGGAGCGGGGAATTACTATTAAAGCTCAAAGCGCTCGTTTGAAATACAAAGCTAAAAATGGGCAAGAGTATATATTGAATTTAATAGATACCCCTGGACATGTGGATTTTACTTATGAGGTTTCAAGATCTTTAGCCGCTTGTGAGGGAGCCATTCTAGTAGTGGATGCTACACAGGGTGTAGAAGCGCAGACCTTAGCTAACGTCTTTATGGCTTTAGATAATAATTTAGAAGTTTTTCCTGTGGTTAACAAAATTGATCTTCCTTCGTCGGATCCTAAAAAAGTTTTATCTGAAGTGGATGAGATGATTGGTCTAGTGGATACTTCGCATGCAGTTTTATGTAGCGCTAAAGCTAAGATAGGAATCATTGATGTGCTTGAAGGTGTGGTGAATTATTTCCCGCCTCCAAAAGATGCTGACGATGAACCCTTAAGAGCGCTGATTTATGATAGTTGGTATGACCCTTATCAAGGGGTGATCGCGCTTTGCCGCGTTTTTGAAGGTAGAATAGCTAAAGGATCAAAAATTCGTCTTTATCATGTGGGAAAAGAGTTTGAGGTTCAGAGAGTGGGTGTGTTCACTCCTAAGTTTTCTGATGTCAATGCTATTGCTAGTGGAGAGACTTGTGCCATTGTTTGTGGAATAAAAGATGTTCGAGACATGAAGGTGGGCGACACCATCATGGATGCAAATCGGCTTGCGAAAGAACCGCTCAGTGGATTTAAGGTCGCTAAACCGATGGTGTTTTGCGGTGTCTATCCTGTTCAGGCAGATGACTATAATGATTTGAAAGAGTCCCTCGAAAAATTGCGATTGAATGATTCTGCAATTACGTTCGAACCTGAGAACTCTAACGCCTTGGGGTTAGGTTTTAGATGTGGATTTTTAGGACTATTACACATGGATGTAGTCCAAGAGAGACTTGAGCGAGAGTACAATCTCAGTTTGATTACGACCGCTCCATCTGTGATTTATAAAGTGATTCAAACCAGCGGGGATGTGCTTTGGGTGGATAATCCTTCGAAGCTTCCAGATTTGACAAAGATTGAAACCATAGAAGAGCCCTACATTAAACTTACGATTCATATGCCGGTAGAGTATGTCGGCGCAGTCATGGCTCTTTGTAACGATCGAAGAGGAATGCAGGAGAAAATGGATTACCCCACAAAAGATCGCGTGACGTTAATTTATCAAATGCCTCTGAGCGAAATGGTTTTTGATTTTTATGACCGACTTAAGAGTGCAACAAAAGGTTATGCTTCGATGGATTATGAGCTTTCCGAATACCACCCCTCTGATTTGGTTAAGCTTGATATTTTAATCAATGGTGATGTGGTTGATGCGCTTTCTATTATTATTCATCGAGACAAAGCCGCATATCGTGGCAGAGAATTGGCGAAAAAAATGAAAGAGTTGATTGATCGTCAAATGTATGAAGTAGCTATTCAGGCTGCGATTGGTTCAAAAATTGTAGCTCGGGAAAGTTTATCGGCTTTAAGAAAAAACGTCACAGCAAAATGTTACGGTGGAGATATTACGAGAAAGCGAAAGCTGCTTGAGAAACAAAAAGAAGGCAAAAAACGTATGAAGCAGATTGGTACAGTAGAAATTCCACAGGAGGCTTTTTTAGCGGTACTCAAAGTAGACTAACGTGAAAAAAAAACCGAGCCAAAAAATCATTACTTTGTATGTGGTAACGCTTGTTATAGCTATTTGTGCGGCACTTTTAATTCGAATCTATATTCTTGAAGCCTATAAAATTCCAACACGTTCGATGTTTCCTAATTTAGAGTCTGGTGATTTGATTTTTGTTGCCAAACGACCCACTGGAATGTGGTTATTTAGAGAAGGAGATTTGAAAAGGGGGGATGTAGTTGTGTTTACCTCTTTAGGTTACCCTAAGGCGGATTATATTAAGCGAATAGTGGCACTCCCGGGAGATACGGTTGAGGTGAATGCAGGGAAGCTCGTTTTGAACTCTGAGACGATGCATATTGGACCTGGCCGAACCTCATCTTGTGGCCTAGAGAAGACGCCTGACAATCGAACTTATGAAGTTTGCTGGGAGCCACCACTGATGATGCCTTTTGGACCTGAGGTCGTTCCCAAAGGCAGTGTGTTTGTGTTAGGAGATTTAAGGAATCAGTCACAAGAAGCGAGAAAAAGTAGAAGTTGGGGAACAATCCCCATGAGCTCGATCAAGGGCAAAGCAATGTGGGTGTGGCTGTCGTTAGAACCTCAACTCATTGGAGAAGGGATGCAGACGAGTTGGTTTCCGCGTTTTAGATTTGATAGAATGTTTCGAAGGATACAATAAGATGCTTTCAAAGGGACTACTAGCTTCATCAGATTTAAATGAGAATGAAATTAGAAAAATTTTTGAAATTTCAAAAAAATTTTCAAAAAACAGCGAACTTCCTCTTTTGTTGCAAGGGAAAACAATAGTTAATTTATTTTTTGAAAACTCTACACGAACAAGAACATCCTTTGAATTTGCCACAAGACGATTGGGTGGTGTAGCGGTTAATTTTTCGGCAAGCACTTCTAGTATTCAAAAGGGAGAGACCCTTATTGATACAGCTAAAAATATTGAAGCAATGAGACCCAGTTGCTTAGTGGTAAGACATTCTTCTGCAGGAAGTCCGCAGATACTAGCTCAGAATTTGCAAATTCCAGTAGTTAATGCAGGAGATGGGTTTCATGAACACCCCACTCAAGCCCTTTTAGATGTTTATACTATCGAAGAAAAGTTGGGAACTGTTTCAGGAAAAAAGGTTGTGATCCTTGGGGATATTGCACATAGCAGGGTTGCTCGTTCAAATATTCATATTTTAAGAAAACTCGGTGCAACCGTTTCTGTTTGTGGTCCCCCTACCTTGTTGCCTCCTAAGCCAGAGACATTAGGTGTAAAAGCTGCTTATCGATTGGAGGAGGTATTACCAGAGGCAGATGTGGTGATGGCTCTGAGAGTTCAATTAGAAAGACAAAATAGAATGCAAGTCCCTTCATTAGAAGAGTATTCAAGAATTTGGGGATTGAATTTAGAAAGAGCGAAGCTTCTCAAGCCTGGAGTCATTATTTTGCATCCGGGGCCTGTTAATCGGGGTGTTGAACTAGATCCTGAAGTGGCAGATGGTCCGCGGTCAGTAATTTTAGATCAAGTCACCAATGGCATGATTGTTCGTATGGCTGTTTTAGCTCTGGTTTGTAATCCCAAAGGAGTTGAAAAATGGCTCTCTTAATTCAAGGTGGAAAAATCCTAGATCCTTCACAAAAAATTGAAATAGAAGGTGACCTCTTAATCGAGGATGGAAAAGTTTCGGCTCTAGAGCAGCCAGGAAAAATCCCAAAGTCTAAAGCCCAACAAGTCATTGATGCTAAAGGGTGCTGGGTGCTGCCAGGTCTCATTGATATGCATGTTCATTTGAGAGAGCCAGGCATGGAGTACAAAGAGACGATAGAAACAGGAACTCGCGCTGCTGTGGCAGGAGGGTTTACTACCGTTGCTTGTATGGCCAATACAAAGCCAGTGAATGATACCCCATATGTGACTGCCTATATTCGCGAAAGAGCAAAAGCGCATGCAGCTTGTCGCGTGTTTCCAATTGGGGCTGTTAGCAAGGGTCTTGAAGGAAAAGAATTGGCTGAGATTGGTGGAATGGTTCAAGAAGGGGCATGTGCCATCAGTGATGATGGTATGCCCGTGATGAATTCGTATTTAATGCGTAAAGCAATGGATTACGCCAAAGCATTTGGGGTGACTGTCATTAGTCATGCTGAAGATTTGAACTTAGTCGGACAAGGAGTGATGAATGAAGGTGCGCTTTCAAACTCTTTAGGTCTGCGTGGTAATCCTTCTGCAGCTGAAGAAATTATGGTCGCTCGTGAAATTGCTTTGTGTCGATTGACACGTGCGTCTGTACATATTGCACATTTGTCTACAAAAATTGCTCTTGAGCATGTGAAACGCGCTAAAGAAGAAGGATTGCCTGTGACAGCAGAAGTTTCTCCTCATCATTTATTTTTGAATGAGGAGTCCGTACGAGGATACGACACTTGCTGCAAGATGGCGCCTCCTCTTAGAACACAAGAAGATGTAGATGCTTTAAGAGTAGGATTAGCAAAAGGGATTATTGATGTGATGGCTACAGATCATGCTCCTCATGGACAAGTAGATAAGGCAGTTGAATTTGATCAAGCAGCTAATGGAATTATTGGTGTTCAGACGGCAGTTTCGTTGACGTTAAAGCTTGTACAAGAAAATATTATATCTGCTCAACGTTGGGTTGAGGCGTGGACTTCAGCTCCTGCACGAGTTTTGGGCAAATCTTTAGGAACTCTTAAAAAGGGAAGCGATGCGGATGTGACACTATTGCATCCCGACAAAATATGGACATTTACTGAAGATTCTATTCTTTCAAAAAGTCAGAATTCCCCTTTTATAGGGTGGAAATTTAAAGGCGCAGTTAATAAAACAATCATTCAAGGAAAAGTGGTTTATGAATGAAGGCGTTTTAGTTCTTGAAGATGGGAGTAGTTTTGATGGTGTTTTGCTGGGAGCTCCTGTTTCAGTAAAGTCTATACAAGAAAATATACGACAAAAAATGGACCGTGGTTATGGAGAAGCTGTCTTCAACACCTCTATGACAGGGTATCAGGAAATTTTAACTGATCCTTCTTATTACGGACAGTTGGTCTGTATGACCGTTCCTCATATGGGTAATACGGGAGTGAATTCACAGGACCCTGAGAGTGAAGGTCCATGGTGTGCCGGTTTTATTGTAGGTGAATTGAGTACTGTGGTTTCCAATTGGCGTTCTGAAGGGGATTTGAATCAGTATTTGATTGCGCATCAAATTCCAGGATTAATGGAAGTGGATACTCGAGCTTTGACCAGACATTTGCGTTCTGTGGGAGTTTTAAGAGGAGTGATTCTACCATTAGAAGAAAAGAGCTTTGCTGCTCATTTGTTTTCTACTCTCCCCTTGTTCGAAGGAAGAGACCTGATTTCTGAAGTCACAACAAGGAAGGCGTATAGATTATCTACACAAGGAGCTACTTACCGTGTTGTTGCAGTAGATTTCGGAGTGAAGAAAAATCTGCTGAAGAGTTTAAACGAATTGGGCTGTGAGATTGAAGTTGTTTCTGCCAAGACCTCAGCGCAAGAGATTTTAGAAAAAAAACCAGACGGTGTTTTTTTATCCAATGGCCCTGGTGATCCTCAGGCGGCAACATATGCGGTAGAAGCTGTGAAAGAATTGCTTGCGAAAAATGTTCCTATTTTTGGGGTTTGCATGGGGCATCAAATATTATCGTTAGCTTTAGGCGCGAAAACATATAAATTAAAGTTTGGTCACAGAGGAGGCAATCAGCCTGTTTTGGATAAGACCACCGGTCAGGTCGAAATTAGTTCACACAATCATGGTTATGCGGTGGATGCCGCTTCTTTAGGAGCAAATGCGGAAGTCACACATATTAATTTGAACGATAAAACAGTTGAGGGATTGCGGGTAAAAAATTCGAAAGCTTTTTCTGTTCAATATCATCCCGAAGCTTGTCCAGGGCCACATGATTCAAAAATGTTGTTTCAAAAATTTATTGAGATGATGAAAATATGACTTACCAACAATACCTAGAGCCTGTCATTGAGGAGTTTACGACTGGGGAGTATTACCGTGTAGTGTACGATGCTAAGCAGGAGTATTTTGAAAAAGCGGGTATTGTTTATGAAGATGATTCTGAGTTCGAACAGAGAATGTGTATTTTTATGGACTGGTATCTTTTTGATCGCGATTTACCAGGTGTAGATCTACCGCCCATTAAGTATTACTTTAGAACACATAAGGATCGCTTTTCTTCTGAAGAAGTAAATATTTATAAGGATTTTTGTTCCACTGTACACTCTCTTTTTAGACTGAAAAAGTTCACATGGCTGAGTAAAAAAATTGTGGTTACTGATCTTTTTTCAAATAAAAATTACACGGTATCGGATGGCGAAATTAATCAAGGCTTTTCTCGTGGAGATATTTTTGAGGCTAGAATTATTCTGTTCAAAGGGAATTATCAGTTCTCTAAAGGTTTTTGTTTTCATCCAGTCGAGATGGCGTCTTTTATTTCAGGAGAAATTAAAAAGGTTCGCTATCAAGATAAGTCTAGGCAGACTAAACTTATTTTGCAGTTGGCTGCTATGAAATTAAAGCATCTGAGATTTCAGCATATAGACATTAAGCATATTTATACATTGGATTCTAGGTTCTAATGATACCCAAAAAAGTGCTGGTCATGAAGTTAAGGTCAATGGGTGACACTGTTTTGATGACTGCGCCTATTTTAGAAGTACAAAAATTTTTTCCTAAATCAGAAATTCATATTGCTGTATCCTCAGAGTGGTCCTCTTTGTTCGATGAATTTCCAGGTATACATAAGGTTTGGGTTTACAAACGGCATTCGAATTTAGCATCCAGAGCTCGCGCTATAGCTAATTTATCTTTAAAATTAAGAAAGGAAAAATTTGATTGTGTAGTTTGCTTGCATGCAAGCCCATCCAGCGCATGGATTGCTTTTGCGGCTGGTTCCAGTGTGAGATCAATTCATTTTCATGGCCATCAAGACAAGAATAGGTATTCGACGGTCGAAATCCCTGGAAAGGGTAAACTCAAACCAGTCATTGAGAGAGATATGGATGCTATTCGAGCGCTTGGAGTTCATGTTCCAGAAGGAAGGATGCCCAAGCTTTTTTTAGAAGAGAGTGAAAAAAATAATATTCAATCTCGGCTGAAGGAAATGCAATTGCTCAAGCCGATTTTAGGAATTGGATTGGGAGCTAGCCGTCCAACAAAGCAATGGCCTGTAGAGAAATTTGCTGATCTTGCTGCTTTGTGGTGTGAAAAAATGGGAGGGAGTGTTTTGGCAATTGCTGGAGCTAATGAATCAGAGTTGACTCAATATTTTTATGAAACTGTTCAGTTTAAATATAAAAATCATTCGAATAAAATTCAAGTTTTTAACCGTTTTACAGTGCGCGAACTTGCAGCAACATTAAGTCAGTTTTCAGTTTTTGTTTCAAATGATTCAGGTCCGAAGCATATTGCTGTTTCAGTGGAAACGCCTACAGTAACGGTATTCGGGCCTGAGCATCCTTATGAATGGCACCCCTATCCTCGTGATAAATATCCCTATTTCTTTATTGAAAATCTATCTTGCCGAAAGGACGCAGATCCAGGTATGCCTGCTTGGTGCGGGTTGAGTACTTGTGTAACCGAGAAGCATCGTTGTATGAATGAGATTGGAGTGAGGCAAGTATTTGAAGAGTGCGCCCGCATTATGAAATAATATAAATCTTATGATTTCGACAGTAGTCATTACTAAAAATGAAGAAAAAAATATTGCAAGATGTTTAACATCTTTGATGTGGTCAGACGAAATTGTTGTAGTTGATGCAGAGAGTGTAGATAAAACTTCCTCTATTTGTCGTGATCCACAGGCACCCTGGGCTAAGAAAATTAATTTTATCCAAAGAAGTTGGAAAGGATTTAATGATCAAAGAAACTTTGCAATATCTCAGGCTAAGAATGATTGGCTATTAGTTTTAGATGCAGATGAGGAATGTAGTGTAGAGCTAGCTCAAAAAGTTACGAGTCTTTTAAAAATGCCAAATGGGCCAGAGGTTCGTGCCTATAAAGTTAAGCGAGTAGAGTATTTTTTAGGAAAACCCATACATTACGGAATTTGGAATCCAAGTTATCAAGATCGTTTTTTTAATAAAAATGGAATTAAGTATGTAAACGAAATTCACGAATACCCTGTGTTTGCAGAGACTGAAGAAAAATTCAGCGTGCGTATTCATGAACCTATTTATCATTGCCCTTCTTTTGAGCCGCATAAATTTTTGGATAAGATGAATCGATACACTACAATAGAAGCTCGAGATCGTTTTAACCACGGGCAGCGTACAAATGTGTTTAGGCTTTTATTTGCCTTTCCTGCAATGTTCTTAAAAAATTATTTTTATTACAAGGCTTATCGTGATGGCGCTCATGGATTTATTATTTCCTTACTTGAGGGTGTCTCTCGTGTGGTGAGACATATTAAGATCTGGCAGCTCATGCAGATGGAAAAAAATAAATGAAAATTTCTGGATTTACGTTAGTTAGAAATGGAACTCAATTTGATTATCCATATATTGAGTCTATCCGATCACTTTTGCCGTTAGTAGATGAGTTTATTATTAATGTGGGTATAGGTGAAGATGATACATTATTGAAAATTCAAGAACTCTCTGCATCAGATCAGTATAAAAAAATTAAATATTTTGAATCCGATTGGCAGCTGAATAATCCAGAAAAGAAAAAGTCTGGCTTAATTTTATCTGAGCAGACGAATTTAGCTTTAGAGCGTTGCAAGGGAGATTGGTGTGTGTACTTGCAGGCGGATGAAGTATTGCATGAGTCAGATCTTGTTGGGTTAAGGCCATCCATGGAGTTCTTTCAGAATGATTTAGAAGTTGAGGGGCTCCTTTTTGACTATGTTCATTTTTACGGATCTTACAATGTTACTCAAAATTCTAGAAATGCATATCGCAGAGAAGTAAGAGCATTTAAAAACACTGGGCAGGTGATGAGTGTAGGGGATGCACAGAGTTTTAGAAAGAAAAATGGCTCTAAGTTGAAGGTCGTTGAGACACCAGCTCGTGTGTTCCATTATGGCTGGGTGCGGACTCCAGAGGCAATGCGTGAAAAAACGTTTTTCATGGATCAACTTTATCATGGAGATCCAACAGATGAGCAGAAGGCAACACACACACCTCATACGGGTGAAAATTATCGTTATAAGCGTTTTTGGGGGTTGAGGTCTTATTCCGGTACACATCCTGAGGTTATGTCTGACCGTATTAAAAAAAAGGGATGGAATTGGGATTTTAAAAATTCTTCATTTGTTTTTTCTGTAAAAGATATAAAAAAAGTAGTTCTAGATTCTATTGAATCTGTAACGGATAGAAGACCATTTGAATATAAAAGTTATCAATTACTAGAAGGTAAAAGGCAGAAACCGTTTGCGGCTGTTGTGGTGAGTACTTATAACAATCCTAAATATCTTGGACTTTGTTTGAAGTCATTGTCAAATCAAACAGTGAAAGATTTTGATATTTTTATAGCTGACGATGGATCGAGTGAGGAAACAAAAAATAAAATCGATGAGCTTAGGCCGTTGTTTCAATGTAAAGTTGAACATATCTGGCACCCTGATCAAGGTTATCAAAAGGCGACGATTAATAATTTAGTATTTAGAAAAGTGGGTGCTTATCCTGTAACGATTTGTATTGATGGAGATGTTGTTTGTCATTATCAGTTCATTGAAGATCATTTGCAGATTCACAAAAAAATAAAAAGAGCATGTTTGATGGGAAGACGTGTGGATTTGAGCTCAAAAATTACATCTCAGTTAAATGAAGAAAATATTTTAGATTTTAATTCTGGATCTGATTTATATCAAAAATTCCATTTTTTAATGGATGGCTTTCAGGGAAGAACTAAAAATATTATGAGAGCATTTCGCATTAAAAATTTTATTTTAAGAAAACTTACTAAAAGAGATCAAGTGAAAGATCTTTTAGGTTCAAATTTTTCTTTAGCCACTTCTTTATTGTATGAAGTGAATGGGTATAACGAAGATTTTAAGAGTTATTGGGGTGAAGATGGTGATCTTTTTATCCGTCTAAGAAATTTGGGTGTCCGTTTAATGGGTGTCAAGTCTTGTGCTATACAGTTTCATCTGGATCATCCACGCTTAGCTCCCAATATTGAGTCGCAGAACAGATACCAATCGCTTTTGAAAAATTTTGAATATCGGAGATGCGATAACGGCATTATAAAAGCGCAGGATCGCTAAATGGAAAATGACTCGCTAAAATATATTAGAAGGCTTGATGTTGAGCATATAAAGCAAGCAATGAGTCAGTCCCATGTCCTTTGGGGAGAGGGGGCTTCTCTAGAGGAAAGAACTTCTTTCTTATTAAAAAAACTGGGTTTATTTGGGCCAGATATTTTTTATATGTCAGGGATGATTTCACCTTCAGGAGAACTCGTATCTTCTATGAAGAGGTATTATTTTGACCTTTTAGTAGATCAAAAAAAAGTCAAAGCCATTGGATTAGGCGCGATTTTTACGGATCCAAACAAAAGAGGCAAAGGCCACGGTGCTGAATTAATTAAAAGGGTGCTCGAAGAAGCAAATCAGAAGGAAAGTTGCCAAGCAGCTTTTTTGTATTCTGATATAAACCCCGCTTTTTATCAGCAGTTTGGGTTCGAAGCTTTTCCCGCCCAAAGATGGAGTTTAGATCCCAGACAAAGTACTTCAGGTCAGATTTTAGAAACACGAGAGGCTCAATCTACTGATTTAGATCAATTACTAGATTGGTATGAGCTAGGTTGGGGGGCTAAGAAAATTAGACCGTGTCGAAATAGGGAAACCTGGTCTCTTTTTAGAGAGATCAACCATTTAGAGCCTGATCGAATTTTGATTAATAATTATATGCCTGTTGGATATTTTACTTATGGGTGGAATGCTGTTCAAAAAACATTGATCTTAGCGGAGTGCTTTGTTTTAAAAGGGAACGAACAATGGGCTTTCAATTCCGTTTTAAAGTTGTCTCAATACTATCAAGCAGAAAAAATCGTGGGTTGGGGTGGTAGCGAGAGTTTGTTTTCAAATTTAGTTCGAATTGAATTTAGAAGTAACTCCGTTCCTATGCTGAAACTTTTTTCTGAAAAGATTTTAAAAAAAACAAATGAAAATGATTTCTATTTTGGAATTGCAGATCATTTCTGATCAAATCTTGAATCTAATTCACTATTTGTTTTATCTTGTATTGTGTCTTAAATGACACATTTTTAGGTTCGCGTGACTCCTTTATAATGAAGAAGTAAGGGGAAATTCCTAATATTATTATGAAGTACGCTTGGGGAAGCAGCATAGCTGTGTGTAGTTTGATTTTGTCTGGATGTTTGATTGAGCCAACAACACAAACTCAGGTGATCCCTGGAAGTCTTTCTTCATTGCCTACAGTTTCATGGACTGCAAACAGAGAGAAAGCCGTAAATAGTTTAGGGGGTGGGTATAGAGTATATTACGGGCAGACTTCTGGATTTAGCATTGCGACTGCTCAATTTATAAATGTGCCGTATGTATCAGGTGGTGTAGCTCCAACTTCTGTTGCGATAAAAAATTTTTTTCCTGGAAAATATTATTTTAAAATTGTTGCTTATTCAACTTTGGGAACATCATCTGCCTCAGATGAAACAAGTATGGTGATTCCATGAATTACCTGTTTTTTTGTTTTACATTTTTAATCTTTTCTCTGAGCAATAATGCTTGGGCCGATAAGAAAAAACTAAATTTATCAACCCGACAAGTAAAGAATGAAATTCTGGTGCAATTTAAAAACAGTATGACGATTCAAGCTCAAACTCAGATGCTAGAGAGAAGAGGGCATCAGCTTGTAAGAAAGTTTAAGTCTGGAAACTGGCATCATGTTAAAATAAAAAATGAAGAGTCTATTGATCAGGTGCTGCAAGTTTACAAAAGTGATCCCAATGTTCTTTCCGTCCAACCTAATTATATATACAAAATCAATGCGCTTCCAAATGATCCCAATTTTGGGTTGCTTTGGGCGCTTAAGAACACAGGTCAAACAATAGCAGGCGCGACTTATAGGACAAGTAATCCTGGTATCAACACGCGCGATATGTCACTTGAGGCAGCATGGAATCAAATTACAGATTGTAGCTCAGTCATTGTTGCGATTTTAGATACGGGAATTCAATACAACCATCAAGACTTGGCTGCTAATCTTTGGTCTACGGCAGCATATCCAAATCACGGTTATAATTTTGTAAACGACACCAATGACCCCATGGATGACAATGGTCACGGGTCTCACGTTGCAGGCACTATTGGAGCTGTAGGAAATAATGCTGTAGGTAGTGCAGGAGTTTGTTGGAAATCAAGGCTAATGGCTGTGAAAATTCTAGATGCTTCAGGTTCCGGATCGTCAGCTGACATTATTAATGGTGTGAATTTTGCGGTTAATAATGGTGCCAAAGTTATTAATATGAGCTTTGGAGGATCTGCTGGAGGGCAGGCCGAGCAAGATGCTATTACCAATGCTGGTAATCAAGGTGTTGTAGTGGTTGTTGCAGCAGGGAATGATGCTACTGACAACGATAACCCTAATTCTCAAACCTATCCTTGTAATTACGGTTTATCGAATATGGTTTGTGTTGCTGCTCTCGATCAAGCCTACGGTCTTGCCACATTTTCAAACTACGGTGCAACGAAAGTACACGTGGGAGCTCCTGGGACAAATATTTCTAGTTCATGGATTGGTACAGTTGGCGCAATTGGAGACGATTTTAAAACGAATGGGGTAATTGATTGGACAAGAGTGGGAACGGGTTGGGCAGCGACAACCAAGACATTTAATTCAGGAGGAATGAATGTCGTCTTCGATGTTTTGGTGAATCCTCCAAATTGGGATGGATCGACTCAGCTTTATACGAATAATATGGATGCAAGAGCGTACAAAGTTTTTAATTTAGTAGGTTACGATAAACTGGAGCTAGATTTTTTCGTTTTTCTTGATACCGAGATTAATAATGATTTTTTTAATGTAAATGCGAGTAGGACAGGTGGAGATCCATTCGTAAACGGCACACAGGTTGTGTCGGGGAGTGGTTCAACGAATGGCTCGGCAGAAAATATAACTGCGGATATTTCTACCTGTAATACTGCGACCTGTTCTGTTGGGTTTCAGATGACTAGTGATAATGCGGGTACAGATTTTGGCGCTGCTATACTTGCTTTTCAAATTAATACGTTGATTAAAAACAATACGAGTTACAATGTTATTAATGGTACATCGATGGCTACACCCCATGTAACAGGTTTGGCGGCAATGATTATGGCTTATAATCCCAGCTACACAGTTGCGGATGTGGTTCAATCTATTAAAAACGGAGGCACTTTAACGACCTCGTTATCTGGTAAAACGAGTACGGGTCGAGCCGTGAATGCGATGGGGTCACTCTCCTATATTGCTGCTCCCACGGGGGTGTCGGCAGGTTTACGTTAGAGGTCTTCTACCGATGCCGTAGTAGGCAAAGCCTAAGGACTTCATCTTTTCAGGATGATAGATATTCCTGCCGTCAAAAATTACGGGAGACTTTAAAAGCGATTTTACTTTTTGAAAATCCAGCTGTTTAAACTCGTTCCATTCTGTAACCAGAACTAAAGCATCAGCTCCTTTGCAAGCATCATAAAGTGTTGTGCTATAAGTAATCTTGTCCTTATAAATTGTCTTCATATTGTTCATTGCGGCAGGATCAAAGGCTTGAATTTTGACTTCTGCTTTCAGGAGTTCATCAATGATTGAAATCGCGGGCGCTTCTCGTATGTCATCTGTGTCTGGTTTAAAGGCTAGTCCTAGTAAAGCAATTGTTTTATTTTTGAGTTTACCGTCATAGAATTTTTTAATTTTTTCTGCGAGATGCTTTTTTTGCCTTTCATTCGCTGCTTCAGCAGAAGAAACAATTTCTAGCGCGACTTTATTTTTCTTAGCGGTTTCGATGAGAGCTTGAATATCTTTTGGGAAACAAGATCCTCCGTAACCTGCGCCTGCGTATAAGAAGTGTTTTCCAATGCGCACGTCTGTGGTCATTCCTTTGCGAACCTCTTCGATGTCGCCTCCCACTTTTTCACAAAGCTGAGAGAGCTCATTCATGAAGCTAATTCGAGTCGCAAGGAAGCTGTTGCAGGCATATTTGGTAATCTCAGCAGAAATAGGATCCATCCATAGGATGGGGTTCCCTTGCTTCACAAATGGAGCATAGAGTTCTGCAATTTTTTTGTAGACCTCTTCCTTTTCTGTTCCGATGACCACACGATCAGGTTTTAAGAAGTCTTCAATAGCAGACCCTTCTTTAAGAAATTCTGGATTGCTTGCGACATCCACAGGATGTTGTGTGTGCTCGGCCATCCAATCAGCCACGACTTGATGAGATCCGATGGGGACAGTAGATTTATTGACAATTAGGCGGTAGCCATTCATGAATTTTGCAACATCTTGAACAGCCTTTTTAAGATAACTGAGGTCAGGTTCTCCAGTAGGGAGAGGGGGCGTTCCAACGGCCATGAAAATAACTTCTGATGCAGCAACGGCTTCTTGAAGTGAAGTTGTAAACTTCAGACGATTATTAGATATTCCTCTTTTCACCAGTTCTTCAAGTCCGGGTTCATAAATAGGTATGAGCCCTTTATTTAAGCCTGAGATTTTTTCAGCATTATGATCTACGCAAAAGACCGTGTTGCCAGTGCTGGCAAAACATGCCCCAGCGACAAGACCGACATAGCCAGAGCCTATAATTGATATTTGCATAAGGTACAATTATTCCCAAAAAAATAGAGTTTATGCTAGCATTTGTTTCAAAAAAATGACTCAACAACCATCTATATCCGTCACGATTATTACTTATAACGAAGAGCATAATCTTTCGCGTGCTATTCAGAGTGTCCAATGGGCGGATGAAATCGTAGTGGTTGACTCAGGGAGCACAGATCGGACTCGTCAAGTCGCAGAGAGTTTTTCTGAGAAACTGCGAGTGAGGTTCATTCACAATTCATGGCAGGGGTATGGACAGCAAAAGAATTTTGCACAAAAACAGGCTCGGAATAATTGGGTACTGAATATCGACGCCGATGAAGAAGTGACAAAGGAGCTGTATCAGGAAATTCAAGAGAGTTTAAGTTATTTAAATTCGGAGGTGAAGGGGTTTAGTTTTCCACGAAAGACGTATTATTTGGGCAAATGGGTAAAGTATGGCGGTTGGTATCCAAATCATTTGACCCGACTTGTAGATCGCCAATGTGCATTATGGACAGAGCCTAACGTGCATGAAGCTTTAAAGGTCGAGGGTAAGGTCGTTTACTTAAAAAATGCTTTAGTTCATCATTCATTTCCTCGAATTGTTGATCAAGTTCAAACTAATATGAAATTTGCTGAGTTGGGTGCAAAAGATCTCATTCGAAAAGGAAGTAATATTTCGTTATTTCAACTTGTAGTGAAGCCTATTGGAAAATTTTTTGAAACCTATTTGGTCAAGCGGGGATTTTTAGATGGGCTGCGGGGTTTTATTATTTCTGTTAATGCAGCCTATAGTATGTTTTTGAAATATGCCTATGCACTTGAGAGTAAGATAAAAAATGAAGATTCTCATTCTAGATAATCATATTGATTCAGACTCTTGGGGGGCGGCGGATTTAAGAGCATATGCGAGCGCTGTAACAGGTGCGACGGTTTACGTGAGGCGTCCTCCACAGGGGGATATTCCGCTCGAACCAAAATATTTTGATCGCATTATTGTTTCTGGTTCAAAGACTTCTGCTTTAGAAGATGCTCCTTGGATTGAAAAACTTCATGACTTTATTCGTAGAGCAGTCCAAGAGAACCGGCCATTTCTTGGAGTTTGTTATGGTCACCAGTCGTTGATTCGAAGTCTAGGGGGGAAAGAATTCGTGGGTCGATCGCAAGAGCCAGAGTTTGGTTGGACAGAGATTGAAGTTGTTCAGCCTTCACCACTTTTTCAAGGGGTTTCTAAAAAATTCCACACCTATTCATCACATTTTGAAGAGGTTCAAAAACTTCCTGCGGGGATGAAGAAACTTGCTCAATCAAAGAGTTGTGAAATTCAAGCATGTCAGTTGGAGGATCGGCCGATTTTTGGAATTCAATTTCATCCTGAAAAGTCATTAGAGGGGGCGGAAAAAGCGCTTCAAGTGAGAAAAAAGCTTGGGACGCCTCAGAATCTTTTGTTTCCGAAGGAAGGAAAAAAGTATTACGATCCTAAAGTAGCTGAGAATATATTTAGGAACTTTTTTTTATTATGAAACGACGTCATGTTGAATTGATTATTAAAGTATGTTTTGTGTTTGGTTTGCTTTATTTTCTTGGACGCAAGGGGTTGATTTCATTTTCTGTCGAGGATACTCAGCGAGCCTTTACTCGTTGGGATAAAATTCTTCCCGCAGCAGCTATACTGGTTGCTTCGAGTGTTCTAGGTGTTTTTCGCTGGCAGATGCTTTTGGAGGCGCAAGGAATTCACCTGACGTGGTTGAGGGTTTTTCAACTGAGCTTTATCGGAAATTTTTTCAACATTGCTCTTCCGGGTGCAGTGAGCGGTGATTTTGTAAAAGCGTTTTATATTGGAAAAGAGCTTGAAGGAAAGCGCGCGCGCGCGTTTGGCAGTATTTTGTTTGATCGTGTAGCGGGGCTCTCAGCATTAGTTTTAGTGTCAGCATTTGCTTTGATTCTTGGGTTTAAGTCGTTTTGGGGGACTCCCATGTTTTTAGCGATCAAAGTTGTGATTTCGATCGCAGCTGCTTGTGTTTGTTTTTTTTATATATATCTTTTTACAGTGCAGGAAAAACACGATCCTTTATTGGTTTTTTTTAAAAAAATGGAATTGAAGATATCTCAGTTGAGTTCATTCACGCGAATTTATGAGGGATTGAGACATTACCATACGCATCGAGTAACTGTATTCAAGGTTCTTATTCTTTCTATGGTTGTTCATTTTTCTGTAGGGTTAGCTTTTTATTATTTTACGCAAGCCTTTGGAGATGATTCAGTGGGAATATTGTCTTTGTGTGTAGTTTTTCCATTGGGATTGTTAGTCACTGCGATTCCTGTGATGCCAGCTGGAATTGGAACTGGGCATGCGGCGTTTTTTTATTTTTTCGCTTTGATCGGATCAAAAAGAGGTGCAGATGTTTTCACGCTTTTTGCATTTTTTAATATTTTACTAGGTATAGTTGGGGGATTGATTTACCTGCGTTTTAAGAGCAGGGAGCCTGGTGAGGTAGTGATTTAGTTTTAGTTCTATTTCTGCCCTGAGGTTAAAATGAATCAGATATTGTCTGATGTGTAGACGATTTTTTTGGCATAAATCTAGCAAACTTTATCTTTTGAATGACGACTGCATTGACTCTCAGGCCCTTTCAAGAAAAGGCGATTGAAGTTTTAAAGTCTCGCACACATCTATTGCAAATTGCCCCTACAGGTTCAGGGAAAAGTCTAATTTACGAGGAGTATATTGCGAAAAATCGTCCTAAGACAGTTTTAGTTACACCTCTTGTTGCGCTGGCAAGACAACAAGCAGAACGGTTAGAGCAGAGAAAAATAAAAGTGAAGCACTCTCATTTCAGATCATTGGAAGAGTCTGAAGTTTGGATTATGAGTCCGGAAACGCTACTTTATGAAAAAACACAGAGTGCATTAAAGAGGTGGGCGCCGGAATTCCTTGTTGTGGATGAGTGTCATTGTCTTTGGGAGTGGGGAGATTGTTTTCGTCCTGCGTTTCTTTTGGTTCCTGATCTCATCAAAAATTTAGAGATTCATCGAAGTCTTTGGTTAACAGCAACACTTCCGCTTCCAGCAAGAGTGGAGTTAAGAAAACATTTAGGTGACTCTATTGTTGAACTAGGTAAGTTTTCTTTGCCTGAGAAAATTCAGCTTAAAATTTTAAAAATATCTTGGATCGAAAGACTGCAAGCGTTGATGAGGTGGGTTGAGTTTCATCCTGAACCAGGAATTATATTTGTTTCAACGCGTGGATGGGCGCAGAGAGTTCGGAATGCATTATCTAAAATTTATCCTTTTGTATTTGTTTATCATGCAGGTCTATGTCGTGAAGAAAGAAGAATCATAGAAGAACAAATCAGAGAAAAGCAAAAAGGCATTGTGATTGCAACTTCTGCTTTTGGTATGGGGATGGATTACTCACATCTCAAGTGGGCACTTCTTTGGCAAGCGCCCTATTCAATCTTGTCATTAGCGCAAATGATTGGAAGGGTGGGGCGGGGTTTGGAGGAGGTGCAACATGCATTGGTTTTTTGGGATGATGAAGATCTTAGGCTATTGGAGTGGTCTGCAGTAGGGTCGGAAAAAAGAAAAGGTGAACTGCTCGCATTATCCCAGTTTTTACGGTCGAATGATTGTTACGGGTCTGAGTTAAAAAAATATTTTAATGATGATGAGGCTGTATGTTGTCAGCGTTGTGATCGGTGTGACCGGCAGAAACGGTTTTAGCAAACAGTGCGATCCCAATAATCATTACAATGACCCACAGCGTTATTATTCGTTTTGGGTTTGGAAATCCGAGTCCCATACCATCTTAACGGAGCGCGATGGAAATGGGTTGAGGCGGGTTAGAATCGGATTAAAACAACCAAGTTGTTGATTATAATAGTAAACTATTTTCTTGTTTTATATTGGGACTTTACATATAATGTTAAGTCTACTTAATAATTTAAATTAAAATTAATTATTAGGTTTTAATCAATTGATCTCAACCTCATGAATCGAAAGGAAGGCTCTTATGAAACTCACAAGATTAGTTCCGGTTTTATTGGTCCTACTTTTAACGGGATGTGGAAAGGGAGGGTTGCCATCGTTTGTCAAAGGCGCCAGCGTAAAAACTTACACACAAGATGGGAAGGCGTGGGGTGAAGTAGATGTATCTCTTAATACAGGGATGTTTGTTTTGCCCGCTTTAGAATTGCCGATTGTAAACCCAAAAAAACCCGCGGATGTTTTGGGTCAATTCAGTTTGAAAAATATTTTAGGTGGGGGATCTGAAGTTGGGATAGGGCTAAATATTTCAGAAATCATACATACCCCAGGTTTTGATGGAAGAAGCCTCCCAAACGGAAATCCTATTCCTGTTGCAGGAATTGGAGATGGAGCTGTGTCGTTTCCAATTACCAGCGGAGGCTCACGCCTCTATGTTGCGATCGGAGATAAGGCAGCTATGGTGGGCTTCGCGTTAGTGATTAAGCAGTTTGACCAGCTTGCAGGTTATTTCGGAGGGATAGATGTTTTTCTTCCTGTGCATTTGCAAAATGGAATTACTGGCACAGTTGGTTTATTTTCAAGTTCAAGTCCGTCTCAGAGTGGTTTGGCTGTTTTCTTGGATGTGAGCTCTATGCTTAAAGCAAGTTCAAGTTCTCAGGTTACAAGTCTGATGATCAGTGATTTAGGTTATGGAATTGCACGTGCTCGCGCAAGTGAGGTGTCGCAGTCACTGAGCTTTAATACAACATCACTCAGTGCTAAAAAGATGCGACGCATTAATAATGGTCTAAATGCTGTTGCAGCTCGGGGACAAAGAGTGACTGTGCAATAGTGAGCTACGATGCATTTTGCCACTGGCGCAGTTTGAACCCTTGAATTTTCAAAGGTTTTAACTGGCATCCGTTTTGCTTTCCCCCTTAGAGAGTAAATGAAGAGAGTGCGGAATTTTTATATCGCGACTGCTCTCTAGGGGGAAAGATTGTTGTGCAAAACAATAGTGGATCAAACACAAAAACTTTTGGCTTAGTTTTGTTGGCGCTCATTACGGCCGCGTTATCGTCTATATTGCTGATTCGATTTATTTCTGAATTAGCGATTAGATAAAAACCATCTGAATGGAAGAGCGATTAAAATCTTTTCAAACGCTTCCTGTATCTTCGTAGATCGAGTATAAATAGTTCATTCACATGAATGATCTTTTAATTAACCAAGGATCTATCTTGGTTTATCGAGTTTTTGATATTGCAGACGAAATCGATCTTACAGCTGTTGAGAAAACACTCAGCCAAGATACTGGAAAGTCTCGACTCGAATTTGCAAAAACAGGGCGCTATGCGGTTATGATGAGAAATGCGCCCATTCGACTAGAGTTGGGTGAGGTTTCTCTCAAAATTAAGTCTGAAACTTTTCAAGTAAAAACTTTTGCGACTCTTTGGGATTATGGAGTGCTTTCCATAGTTTTCCAGATCCCGATAGAGAAGGGGACCTCCTGGCAAAGATTGGTTAGTCAAGCTTCAGTTATTTATGGAGAAGTGGGGGGAGGCGAGGATATTGATTTTCAAGCTCGCAAAAAATCCAGGGAAATTTCTCAGTTAGTTCGAAGCTTCGCAAAGGGGTCACGGGAGTGGGATGTTTACGAAGATTATGTAATTTATTTTTTACAGGATGTTCAGGGAATTCAAAGCGCAGCCGATCTTTTAAAAAAATCTGATTTGCCCTCCCTTCTTTTAGGGGAGGATGAGGAAAAGTTATCCACACAGACCAGAGAGTCGATTTTAGAAAATGTTTTTCAATACTCTGAAAGAGATCTTGTGGTGATTGATTGGAATAGCGCAGTGATTCTTGAACCCTCCGGACACAGAGATATTCCAGACGTAATTGAATTCGCCGTGACCCATTTGTTGGAGGTGCGATATTACGATAACCTATTGGATGATAAACTTTCTGAGCTTTATGATGCGATTGAAGTCGAACGCCACGGAATTTTAAGAAATCAGTTTAGTAAAATTATGAAAGAGGCCAATACTCGATTTATTGATTTTTCTGAATTTATTGAAAGAATCGATAATTCGTTGAAAGTTGTGGGAGATATATATCTTGCAGTTATCTTTAGAGCAGCAGTTCGAAGATTTCGTATTCAAGATTGGCAACAAGATATTACTCGCAAGATGAACATCATGGCGCGAGTTTCAGAGTTGCTTCAAGGTGAAATCAATACCAGTCGTGGGCATTGGTTAGAGTTAGTAATTATTTTCTTAATCGCATTTGAAATTCTCTCCGCCATTTTAAGAAGTAGTTAAAAGAGGTTTCCGTGAGTCATGAAGTTGATTGGTTGTACTTAGATCTGAATAGTTTTTTTGCATCTTGCGAGCAGCAAGAGAACCCTAAGCTTCGCGGTCGACCTGTCGGTGTAGTGCCTATGTTGGCAGATACTACCTGTTGTATAGCGGCTAGTTATGAAGCAAAAGCTTTTGGTGTAAAGACTGGGACTCTTGTGGGTGAGGCGAAAAAGATGTGTCCTGGAATTCAGTTTGTTGAGGCCCATCATGATATTTATGTACGCTATAATCATAAGGTCATTGAGATTGTAGAGTCTTGTTTGCCCGTCGACGGAGTTTTGTCAATTGATGAAATGGCTTGTAAGTTAACAGGTACTCAAAGGTCTGTAGAGGCAGCGGTTTTACTTTCAAAAAAAATAAAAAGAAAATTAAAAGATCAAGCCGGTGAATGCGTTACAGCTTCTATAGGGCTGGCGCCAAATCGTTTTTTAGCAAAAGTAGCAGCGGATATGAAAAAACCAGACGGAATTACGATTCTGACTCTATCCGATCTCCCTCAAAAACTTTATGCACTTCAATTGAGAGATATTCCAGGAATTGGGTCACGGATGGAAAAAAGGCTGAATCACTGTGGGGTTTCTACAGTGCAGCAGCTTTGTTCTCAGTCTGAAGATGAGATGCGAGCTCTTTGGGGGGGGATTTGGGGCTCAAGGATGTGGAAATGGTTGAGAGGAGATCATGTTGATCTGCCTCAATCTGAAACGCGGTCGTTAGGGCATCAACATGTACTGGAGCCTAAGATGAGACATTCTGCGGGTGTCTATTCTGTGGCAAAGAAGTTATTGGTTAAGGCTGCAGTTCGTTTAAGAAAAAATAACTATTACACTAAGAGGATGATGGTGGATGTAAAGTTTATAGCTCAGCCTAGCGAGTATTGGTTTAAACAAGCTAAATTTGACGAAACACAAGATACGTTGACCTTGCTTCATGAGTTAGAAAAAATGTGGAAAGAATACCCGGGAAAAAAACCTTTACGGGTTGGAATTACATTTTCAGATTTAGTTTCTGAGGAGATGCATCAATTTTCATTTTTTGAAAATCCTAAGCGTAATCAACTTAATAAGGTGGTGGATTCCATTAATAAGAAATATGGTCGAGAAGCTGTTCATATTGCAGCTGTCCATGAACTTTTAGAGTCTGCTCCAACTCGAATTGCTTTTCAGAGAATTCCAGATCTTGAGGAATTATGAGCGTTTTTGACTCAACTTAGAGTTTATGCTACGTCTGTGTAAGAAATGATGATTGAAACAGAAGAAAATACAGGTTTGGGGAAGTTAAATTGGGTTGTCATTTTGATGGGTTTTCTTTTTATTTGTCTGGCTTATCAATAGATTTTTGAGACACGCTGTCTCGTCTCACGCGTTGCTTGAGAAAGTGAAGCCACATGTCAATACTGAGCTGTTTTTAATTGTCATACAGCTTGGCCTTAGTTTTGCAATGTGAGTGTTGAGTTCATTCAAAAATAAAAAAAGAAAGGGAGGTCTTTTTATGAAGACATATCATTTAAGTTTAGTTTTTGGATTATTACTATCAGTAGTTTCTACCGTATCGAATGCTTCCATCACTCCAACGAGTAAGACGATAGAAATTGCAATAGAGGAGCTCATGGCTCCTGCCATGGGGTATGATGATAATGATAATATTCAGGTGGTTGTGCATGGATCGTTGCCTAATGCTTGTTACAACGTAGGGAAGACTGAGTTTGAATATGTAGATCCACAAACTGTTTTAGTGAAACAGTTTGCTATCAAAAAATTAGATGGAATATGTGCTGAAGAGAGGTTGATTCCAGAGCATATGAAGGTGATTGTCCCCTATACATCAGAATTGTCTATGGGTCGCATGTCTGCAGCCGATTATCGATTTATTTACATTGATTCACAGGGTGAAAAGAAAACACGTCCATTGAATGTGAAAGTAGCAGATCTTCCTGCGGTAGACGATTTTAACTATGCTTTAGTGACGAATGAGTCGTTTTCGGACGTTTACTTTGCTCAACAAGAAGTCAAGGTGACATTGACAGGTGTATTGAATTCAAGTTGCACAGAGTTAGATGAAGGATTTAAGGTTCAAAAAGAAGATGACGTTTTTGTCATAATGCCAATGCTTAAAGTAAAGAAGGATCAATTTTGTGCGCAAGTCTTAAGGCCATTTTCTAAGGTGGTAAACCTAGGAAAGTTGCCTGTGGGGCATTATTTGGTGCACACTCGAAGCATGAATGGTCGTTCAGTGAATCGCGTGTTTCAAGTGGTGAATTAAATTCCGTTTGAAGTGTAACCATACATGGTGACGTTGCTGACGGCACCATTTGAGAAAGTGCAGGTGCCTAAACTTCCGTGTCCTTGGTAGGCACCAAAGTTAGGAGTATAAAGACAACCTTCGTTGGACTCGCAAAGACCGTTGTTGTTGCCTGATGGATTTCGGGCAGAGTCATTGACGAGTTCAACGGCGTTGTTTAAGTAAGTTTTTGGAGTACCTTGCATATTGGTGGAAGTGTTAGTTCCGTTCACTTCGCCTGGGCAAGCTGCGCCGTTTGTAAATGCTCCGTTAGAGGTAGATCCATTCCCGCTTTTGTTGAGGAAAAGCGTATCACCCACTCGTACTTGCCAATCCCAGATACGGCCTGACCCAGATATCCATTGATCAACAAATGGTGAGGAAGCTAACCCCCAAGTCCTAAAGAAATTATCAAATTGCCACCAATCAAAGGCGCCAGAACCTGGATGAGATGCGAGTCCCCCAGTATCTGAGGTGTTGGAGGTGTCAGATCCTACGGCACCCACAAAGCTGCCTACACTGAATATGCTTGATCCCGAAATAACAGTCGCAGTACTAGACCCATTAGCAGCGCATACGGCGCTGATTCCTGTGATCGGTCCAGAAACTCCACAGGCTCCATTGAGTAGGTAATTTCCGGTAAACTTATTTGAAGAAGAAACTGAAGCAAAAAGACGAGTGCCGTACGTGCCTTGATTATCTGAGTTAATCAGCTGTCCAAATGTATTTTGAGTGGATGAATTAATGTATATTCCTTCAAACCCTGAATAATAAGAAACCATTTGGTGGAAGGTATTGCCTGATCCACCTGAAATATAGACGTTACTGTTAAAGTTATATGCAGTTGTCACTTGTACGAGGTAATTGTCTGTACTGAGGCTGCTACTGATGCCAAAGCCTCCGTTATTCGTTGAGACCACTTGTTTAAATGTATTGTTATTAACAGATGCCCCATTCAGCTCAATCCCATCTCCTCCGTTATTAAATGTAACAACTTGGTCAAAAATCTGATTGCTAACCCCACCGGAAGAGCCGTCGATTGCCACGCCAGAAAGGGAGTTGTTTGTGAGATGAATATCTGTAAATTTGTTCCCAGAGGAGGAGAGGATTGTAATTCCTGTGCCACCGTTATTATAAGACTGAAGTTGATTGAAAATATTATTTCCTGATCCCACATCTAACCAGAGTCCGTCGTAGGTGTTATTTGAAATATTAATTTGATCAAATAGATTTTTTTGAGAGTTGACGAGTTGAATTTCATCCCCTTGTCCTTTTGAAGACTTAAATTGATGTACTCTGGAAAACTGAACTCCTGTGGGGGCAGTGAATCCGCCGAACATAAGATTAAATTGAGCAGAGTTGCTTGCATTAAATCCACTGAATTCTCCTTCAATCCATAGGAATTTTTGATTTCCAGCAGAGAGCAAGCATCGGCCAGTACTGCCAGACTCACCCGTTGTTGTGTCACAATTGAAAGCGATGTTCCCACCGTAAGAAAGTACAGATCCATTTAAAGTGACAATTCCAATTTTGTCTGCGTTGATGTTGTATCCGTTAGAGAGTTGATTTGATATTGTCGTGTAGATATTTCCAGCAGTTGCTAAGGTAATCATGGCACTAGCCCCATTATTTAACGGAAGAATAGAGACGGGATTGGTGTACCAAGCGCTGGATTGGCTAGTGTTAGTGTAGGTACCTGTAAGAGAAACCGAGTTTGAATTCCATCCAGTGCCTGATGTAAGCAAGAGATCTTTAAGTCCTTTGTTCGATTTCAGCGATACAGAAAAGAACGTGGCAATTCCCCCAGGGGTCATGCAAGTCCAGTTAAATGCGCCCAAACTGTCTGTGAGTGTGAGGCCAGCGCAGGAAGAAGCTCCGTTGATAACTACTTTCCGCATTTCTCCACCATGAAGGCATGCATTGTAATATCCAGACTCTGAACCTGTACATGCAGCACCTGTTGCAGAAAAAATGTCTACGCCGTTATTGATGACATAATCATTCCAATTTGAACCACTGGCTGGGTAAGTAGCTAAAACAACGAGTTGTACAATCCAACCTGAAGAGACCACTGGCGTTGTGTAATTGCCCGCGTTGTCTTTTACTCTCATGCTTACGTAATAGGTGTTGATGTTATCCAGAGACAAACTTCCTGTGGAAAATGGAGTGCCTGCTATCACCGTCCAAGATGTAATATTGGTTTGGTTTACCCCAGAGGTTGCTGTTCCTATTGCATATTCATATGAGCTTGCACCAATGCCGCTAAAAGTATCCGTAGCTGAAGGGCTATAGTTAATGGAAGGTGAAGAGTTCAATGAAGTAGTGGTTGCAGCATGTGAAAGACTAGGTGACGCCCAAGATGGAGGAGTAATGTCTTTAGACATAGCAACGTTTCCAGATGCGCTTGTGTTTCCTGCAGCATCAGAAATAGTTCCGGAAAGAGTGTGAGCGGCTTCGGACAATCCTAATGTACTAATTTGCGCAGTAAACGTTGTTCCGTTACAAGCGCCTCCTGTTTGTGAAAGTCCTGCGCTCGAGCCATCCATGAGTATGGTAACGTTAGCTGTAGCATCGTTGCAGGTTCCAGAAACTGTATATGATGATGAGTTTGCACTTGAGTTGATATAGCCGGGAGAGGGACTTGTAATGCTAACAGCAGGTATGACTGTATCTTTTGTGACTGCTACGTTTCCTGTTGTAAACGAATTTCCTGCTGGATCTACGATGGATGCTGTGAAGTTATGTAGTCCTTGTGTGAGTCCAGTGGTGTTGACAGTAGTGGAGAATGAACCTGCTGAGCAGGGTATACCACTGGCTTGTGTTGTTGCATCGATAAGAACAGAAACTAATGCAGATGAGTCAGAGCAGGTTCCGCTAACGACAAAACTTGCTGAGTTATTAGATGAGTTTATGTAGCTACTTCCGGCAGGTGTGGTAATTCCAACAGAAGGTGCAATACTATCCTTGGTTATTGCTACGCTACCTGTGGTGGAGGTATTGCTAGCAAGATCAGTAATAGAAGCAGAGAAAGTATGTGCTCCTTCAGAGATCCCTATAGTACTTACAGTTACGTTAAAAGTTGCACCGTTGCATGAGCTACCACTTTGAGAAAGCCCAGTGCTACTGCCGTCCACTAAGATAGTGACAATTGCAGATGCATCATTGCAGGTACCTGTTACGGTGTAAGTTGCAGAGTTTGTGCTTACGTTAATGTATGTTCCCGGTGTTGGAGTCGTCATAGTAATGCTAGGAACAATGCTGTCATGAATAATGCTAGTGCCTACGCAAGAGCTTTGGTTCAATAAGCTGTCCTGATATTTTACATAAACTGTGTTGGATGCATTAGCTGTAAGCATCCAGACCGTAGAAGCTGAAAAAGCTTGCCATGAACCACCAGAGGTACAACCTGGTGTGTTGGTAATGTACATATCCGTATATCCAGGGGCTCCTAGTGTAAGCGTAGAAACAGTATTGTTTGTATAAGTGGCTCCGCCGTTAATCAGAATAGTTGGAGTTCCTAAGGTGCCGCCTCCGCTTACGTTGGTACTATTTGAAGACGAGCTACTCCATTTGAGATCTCCAGCTTTTAGGCAAGCCTGTGTGCACAAGCTCAGAGCAAGAATAAGGATATTGGCAGTATAAGACCGACCTAAAACGTACCGCATAATAATTGACTACTTAAGTATATTATAAGGATGTTTTCGAATTTTGTCAGAATTTATTTTTGATATAACTATATGAAATTATAGATATAATTTTAATTAAACATAATAAAAACTGAAATTGGATAAGTTTGTTAGCTGATTGGTCAATGATACCTGGTCTGTTTGCTTTGCCGATAAAAAGCTCATCGAGTGTCCGTCAAAAAAGAAACGTAGTGTTTTGCTTTCATTTTATCTTTTTAGGTTAATCGGCCGAAAAAAAACTGTGGCTCTATTCTTCATTTTGCAAATTTTATTTCAGTTAAGCCTCACATCAGCTTTGGCGGCTGAGGAGTGGAAGCAACTGGGGCAGCGCTGGGTAGCAAAATTAAATGATCAGTCACAGGTGCTTGCGATTTATGATTTATCTTATCCGCTTTTTTTCTCTAGGGTGAAATTGGGTTTTTTAGAGAAAGACGACTTAGATCCCCAGCTTCTTAAAAGACGGATTGAAAAATATTTGTCTGAAACGGGCGCAAAATTTCATCCATCTACAAAATCCCTTAAAAAGATGAGTTGGCCTAAAACAGATTGGAAGAACATTCCTTGGAAAGTGAGTAGTTTACATAAAATTCAAAACAACTCTCTTAAGAAATTTCGTTTGAGCGATATTGATTTTGATCAGCTTTCCAATGACCAAGAGCGGTTTAGAGCTCTGATGAGCTCAGCGAATCGTATTTATTATAGTATATTTTTCGAGGAAGAGGTACCGGAAGGATCTTTATCTGGAAGCCAAGCTTGGGATTCGATCGATTTTTTAGACCAATTTGAATATCAAGAAACTGAAAGGGGTGATCTTGAGCTTTATTGGCTCCCTTCACCTAAGAATCCCCTTGCGCTTCACTCTAAAAGTAAATTTGGAAAAAAAATTGCTGATCTAAATTCAATTCGAGGAGGATTTTACGCAGGTTTGGAGTTAGGCGCCTTTCAGGCCATTCTTGAGGCTGCATTAGGGTTAGGTCTAACGCCTTTTGCAAGTGCTGTCGTGAATACGATCATAGATCGATTAGTGAAATATTATAATTTACAGTTAGAGTCTCACCAAGAGATGTTAATGGAAATGTTAGCAGCCGCAGAATATGAAGGTGGCTCCTTTTCTCAAATTTTTCATTCGGATCGAGTGAAAATAGGTTCTTATATTGTTTGGACAGAAACTTCCGGTTTAGATTTTATAAAACGTATTTTCAATCCTTGGGGTGTTGAAAGTGAGTGGGCTTCTATCCTTAAGAAGTATCAAACTTCTACTTTGCATGCTCGTCAGTGGTTAGCGAAGAATGGGAAATCTAGTGTTCCTCTTGGGGAACGATTTGACTTAGAAATGAGTGGTAGTGATAAAAAATTAATCTATATTTCCTCACGTTCAGAGCCATCTAAAAATCAAGGTCCAAGTGTAGGGTTTGACTATCAAGTTCCAAATAGAATCGTACAAAGAAGAATTGCAGAAGAATTTTTGGATACAGAAGTTAATTTTGCAACTAATTTGATGCCGCTGGTTGGTTTTGTGCTGAATCAAATTTATAAGCTGACAGTAGAATCTAAAATTAAAAAATCAAAATATGCTGAATCTAGACTCTTGGCTGCACTTGAGGAAAGACAAAGTGCTCTGGGTGAAGATTGGCAGCAACCTTTATCAGTTTTACCTTATCAACAAGCAAATCCTTTGGAACTTTCTTGGGAGGAGCAAGTGGAGTTGATTAAAATGAGAAAACAAGCCATTTCATCGCTATACTAATTTCGTATTTTAAACCAATCCATATTAAGCGTTGCAATTGTTTCAGATGGCGATGGAGAGGCTTTTTCCAAAAATTTTTTAATAAATAGAACAACTTCTTCGCGTAAATTTTCAAAATCTTTTTCTGAAACTGCAATATTTAGAGTGTACATGAGTTCAGTCGGGTCCAAATTTTCTGCAGCTTGAGTAGCTTTTAATCGCCAGTTGGTATGATGTTTTAAGAGAAAGGGCGAACCTTCTTCTAAGTGGGTCATTTGTGTTTCGATAAGGTATTTGTCATTTTGTTCGATACAAAGATTAGCTTCGACTAAAAATCGCATGATTTCGCTGGCTTTAGCGCGCGAAATATTGAAGCGTTTGCTGATTTCATCTATGGATCGTCCGCTTTTGTGAGTAGCGCAAAAAATATGAACCATTGAATAAACAGGCGCTGAATAGAATACTGATTTTTGTAGTTCAGTTAGTACCTTTTTACCTTCGATACGGTCTGCAAGTTTTAGGGATTTTGTTTTTATTTTTCCTAACTTTTCTTCGCAAAATTTTTTTAGTTCTTGGTTTCCTGCACGCTCAAGTTGAACTAAATAGAAAAAATACTCCTCTTCTATTGGGCCTAGTCCCAAATACTTTGAAAGCTGTGTTGCTTGTTCTAAAGTGATGGTCTTTGAACCCCTTAAAACATGACTGATATAAGTCGAACTTACACCGAGGTAGTGAGCAATTTTTTTAGCTTCGCCAAACCCACTTTTAGGTAGTTTTTTTATATAATCAGCTAAAAATTTATGAGAATTCGAAAAATTAAATACCATAAATACCTATTTAATTACATGTATATATCGGTAGAGTTGACCAAATAGTTAAATCTAATTCTGACTTTTAACTATAAAGATCTATTTGAATTTAACTCGTTGCATTATATTGGCCGAAATTTGAATTTTCCCACGCAGGAGTTTTTATGGTGAACACTAAGCATCTCTATCAATTTCTTTTGTTAATTGTCTTTATACATGGGCTTATTTCCGGCGCCAATGCTAGCTCGGGTCATAGTACTAATGTGGGTTTACGTCATAGTGCGAATGTCGGTCCAGGTAATGGAGGCGGTGGTGATTTATGTAGCGCTAAAATTTCACGTGCTAGAATTCTTGCTAAAGCCCTGGTGAAAGATAGCTCTACTCTTAAGCTCGATGGTTTAGAAATTGACAGTGAGGCACTTAAAATAATTAAGAACCAAGAGCGCGCTAAGATAATTGAAGAGATATCGGCGTTAGAATTTCAAATCGAAGATGAACCTGTTTTGGCCGAAGACGTAGATACCCTAAAAATGAAAAAAGTTGATATGCTCACCAATTTAACGACGAGAGAAGTTCGTGTTTATATTGAAAAATGTGATCAGCATTCTGATATTGAAGTAGCAGCTCTCATCATTCATGAAGCCGAGCATGTGCTTACACAACTCCGCTCCTCGACTAAAAATGAAAAACTTCTTTGGGCAGTCACCAATGGTTTAATTCAAAGCGTGGATCCGATCATAAATGCTAAATTGGCCAACGATAGTATTGTCGGCATGGGTGCTGCGTCTAAGCTGGAAAACACAAAATCCACGGGAGCACTCACACAAGATTATGTTTTTCCGAAATCACTTAAGGAACTTATTGTTAATGCAGATCCGGTTTACTCAAAATACCTATTACCTGGAAACTTCCCGCATTCTGAAACAACCGTTGCATACGACATGTTAAAAACTGGCCGTGAAGCACTTTATCGTCAATTCAATGAAATTTTAAAGAGCCTGCAAATGGATGAGAATGGAATTATTAATTTGCATCAGTCCTTTGATAGCGCCGCTGAAGCTAATATCTATGGTGAGGCAATTAAAGCAGCTTACGGGCCGCATACTGGTTTGAAAGTCGTAGGTGGTCTTACAAAAGAAACAGATTTCGTTTATGGTACCGGCTTTAATGATTTCCCATCAAGCTTCACATACTCCTCGTTTTTAGTAGTTAACCCTAATTCTGAACACGACATTGAGATCATTAAGGCGGAAAATTTTAAGAAAATCGAAGAACACGTCCACACCGTGCGTGAGGCTGTTACAAAAACTCTTGCACAAGATGCCCGTACGCTCGAAAGTTTTAACAATATTTATGGAAAAGATGCCAGCGAAGAACAGATTATGCAAAAAATTCTAAAATCTAAAGGCGCCATGTCAGCACTATCAACAAGCTTAGTGCAAATGACTCCAGAGGAATTTAGAAAAACAATTCCACGCGATGTTAAGGGTCGTATTACTTATTTGAAATCATGTTTAGACTATTCAAACACGTTGCTGACCTCCGCGATTGAAAAAAGTAATAAAGACACCGTCGAAGTTCTTATGAAATGGAACTCCTTCTTGAAAGAAGAACTTTTAAAATGAAAATTTTAAACATCTTGGCTTTCCTTGTTTTCGCGACTAGTGTTGGCGTAACGAGTGCTGATACTGGATACAGCGCGAAGCCAGTAGTGAGTCTAGAAAATGAGATCGAAGAAATTCTTTTGTTAGCTAGCTCTGCATTTCGTCCGGATCATAATTTTTTAGATGCGCGCACCAAAGATTTTGAGTCAGAAGCCTTAGCATTTTTATATCTCTCAGCAATTAAGGAACAAATGCGGGTAATGGGTCTCAATATTCATGCGAAGGTGGAAGGCTACAGTCAAAAGCTGAGACTCAACAATGCTTGGCATATTTTTAACAATAAGGAACATGAATTAATCGCAATTAAACAGTGGATGCGGGCAATGTTGGTTATTTTTCCTGATCCTAATTTATTTGTGAAAACTGAAATTGAAAAAATAGAATCTTTTGAGCAAATCGAAATACTGCGCTCGCAACTTCTGAAACAAATGCTTGGTTCTATTGCTCAAACTGACGACAAAACACAAATCACACAGATGTTGGTGAAAAAAATTAAAGAAACGATTCAAAATCTTCCAGGGAATGCTCAAGGTGTACGTCTAAAATATCTTAAGTCGCTTGCGACACGTCCAGAATACAATGAAGATATTAGAGATCTTTATGAAAATATTCTCTACAACGTGAGGTTGAGTGATGTTGTATTTAAAGAAACTGAAACTAAATCGTACCATGATGCGCTAATGTTTTTTCGTATGCTAGATTCTTATTTTGAAAATTTTAAAGCTGATCAAAACTATGTTCTTTGGACTAAATTTTTACCGATCTATGAATATAAGGGCCTACCTCAGAAAGCGTTTTTACGTTTCTACATTACTGAAAAAAATGTTTTTATTAATCAGGTTTTTGAAAATGAAATTCCGATTCAAATTATTTCAAGCTATAGAGCTTTATTGAGACGAAAAGGCGGCATAGATAAAAATGATTTCTTAAAAGCTTTTTCGGCTATTTTGAAATTTCTTAATGGATCAAATTTCGCGTTTACGGATAAGTCTCGTCAAAGGATCACTCAGTCGCTTTCTGTTATACAAAGCTGGGCTAAGCAGCAGGTGGGTGTTGATGAGTTTGAAGGTGAGTTTGCTTTTGAAAAATTTGAACCCATTTCTGGAAGTTTAAAATTAGAAGTGGATCACGGCCCAACATTGCTGGCTGATACGGTTTTTGCTGCTCATGACGTGATGAGCACGCAGATCGGTATTTCGTATTTTAAGTTTGATGGTGATGATTTTCATGTCAAAGTTAGAAAAGACGAAGCCAAAAATCTTGATATCTCTGTACGACAAGATTGGGGACTGCTGTGGATGAAGTCACGGTTGAACAGCAATGTTACAACTTTAGACTATGAGTCCATGGTTTACGAAGATAGAAAAAATGGTGCGTTCGCAGTACGTTTCTTAAATGGAGAGCCCACAGTTTCCTCTCTGATACTGCCGTTGACTTCTAAGGGGCAGCGGGTCTTTGAGGAGATTTCCATGGAGCAACAAGTTTTTAATGAACTGGGAGTTTCAGTTTCTAAAATTTGCAAAAGTCCATACAAGTTGTTTATTGAATTAAATAGTAAAGATATCTGCAAAGGCAATGATTAATAATGTGTATGCGTAGACAAAAATCTGGTCGGGGTAGCGAGATTCGAACTCACGACCTCTTCGTCCCGAACGAAGCGCGCTAGCCAGGCTGCGCTATACCCCGAACCTGTGGGTACGATATCAATTTGGCCATGGACTGAAAAGTCCAGAATACACGCCCAAAAAGGCCATAATCAAAATAATAGCCGCTAAAACCCAAGACTTAAAATAACTCTTATTGAGCGGGATAATGGAGTACCAAGATCTAAAAATAAAATCTGGATTGGCCCCCTCCCAAACTGCTTTAAACTTAGGGAAGAGATCATCCACGGTATTTGTTAAAAGCTTTCGTCCTTCTTCGGATCGCGCTTGAGAAGGAGAGCCCCAGTAACCGCCTTGTTTCTTTAGACATCGGTTTACCATTCGTGAAAAAAATGAAGAAACGACAGGCTTCTCAGGCAATGTGGAAAAATTTTCTAACACGCAATCCTGAGTAATACTCAATGCAATCGACGTATCTCGTTTTCCTCCGTGCTCAGAAGTGTCTGGCCAGAGCGGCGAACTCATCACGACTTGACCCGGAATCCCAGCAGATCGAGCAGAAATTAAAGAAGGTCTGACAGAAGAAGACCATTTTCTTAAAAAACGAAATGGGCCTGAGATTTTTTTTCCTGCTTCTTCAATAGCGGTCAACTGCTTTGGACCTAAGTTTCCAGTAAAACAAACGAAATGTTTAAACCCCATTTTTTTTAAGGATCTGCAGGAGTCAACCAACCAATCCCTTAAAACATGAGGGCGAACAGTAATTAAAACCGCAGTCGTGTGTCCTTCCACACCTAATGGAGCTGTTGGCATCAAAACAGATTTCCAACCAGGAAGATTTTTTTCTACTTTTTCAGCAGAGAGCTGGCAAAATTCTTGTGCTTCAAAAACCGCATGGCCCATTGGCAGATGAGGGCCATAATCTTCTGGAGTGCCTACAGCAAAAAAGAACACGGTTTGATTCTTAGGTAGAGCCGTGAGCTGTTCGCTAGTTATCTTTAAGAGTTCAATAGGTGGCATGAGGTGATTCTATCTTAAGTCCCAGAAGTTTTTTTGCATTCTCTCCTAGGATAAGCTGAGTTTGGGTGGGATTCAACAATCCTGCGTCGATTCCATCCTGAACTCGTTTCAGGCCGACTTTAAGATTATTACCAATAAAAGGCCAATCTGTTGCAAATAAGACTCGCTCTGCACCTACGCGTCTGACAGCTTCCGCAATCACTTCGGTGGGCTGCCAGGAAGTGTCGAGATAGAGGTGAGGATGTTCTTCTGCAAGATCCATTGCTACCTGAGGATCGTGAAAGTTCATATGAGCCAAAATAAATGGAATCGTTTTAAAATTTTCAAACCAAGGCTGAAATTTTTCCGCATGCCCTTGTTCAGGGTTTTTATAAAGGAGATGAGTGTGAAAGCATCCTGTATGAATGACTACAGGAAGTCCTGCTTCTGAAGCGACTTTGAGTAAAGCTCGATAGCGAGGAGATTCCGGGCCCTCTCCATCAGCGGCCGGGTGAATTTTTAATCCCTTTGCTCCTTGGCCAATCAATTTTTTGAGCATAATCCCGGGTTTTTGTGTGCCCTTAGGAATATTGACAAAAGGAATCAAGCTTGGATTTTCTTTTGCGGCATCCAGAACGAGTTCATTAGAGATGAAGGGGGGGTGAGCGATAATTACAGCATAATCAACATGGGCTTCTTTCATAGCATCATCTAGGTCTTTTGAGCTCGATTCGATTAAGAGTCCCGCGATGGGAACTATCCCACCAATTTGATCTATTTTTTTTCGAATAGGATCAGGAAAGGTTCGAGATAGAGGCTGTAAACTGTGCAGGGAGGAGGCAAAGGGTTTAAACCAGCTCTTGGCATTTTTTTTAAGATTGAGTAAAGGAGGCCAGTTGGCCATACTTCCCACTTTGTTGGGAAAAATGTGAGCATGAAAATCGATGATCAGAGACATAAGGCATGGTATAACCTGAGAAACACAAGGAGTGAATATGCAAGAGATTCGAATTGTAGAAAAATGGCTGCAGCGCGACACGGTCCGTTGGATTGCAGGAGCTTTGGCAGGACTATTTGCAGGTGCTGTTGCGATGGCTTTTGCTATGTACATGGCTAGCTCAGCAGATATGGAGTCCTGGCTGCCAGTGAAGCTTTTTGCAACGATTTGTTTAGGTGCAAAAGCAACTGAGTACGGAATGAACACGACTTATGTCATGACGGGACTTTTTATCTTGGGTGGTCTTTTTGCATTTTGGGGAGTGATTTATGCACATTTTACTTACACGAATGACTTGCTGTCACTTTTAGGAATGGGGCTGGCTTGGGGTGCTTTCACCTGGATTTTTAATTGGAATTTGTTTTTGCAGTCTTTTCTTGAAATTCGTTCGGCAGGGATTCCATCGTCAGCAGCCTTTGCTGTGTGTATGATGTACGGAATTGCCTTAGCGTCTGTAGGCTTCTTTGATCGCGCTTTGCGTGGTGGGAAGTGAAGTTTAAATTTTTCCATAAGTTCTTACTTATTAGCATTTTTGCATTACTGAATTTTTCTTGTTCATCAGTTTTATTTGTTCGAAACCCTCATTCGCAGGTTTTTGTTGATTCAACTTATTCTTCAACCCGACCCTTTTTCTTTTTTGGTCTTCTAGGTAAAGAGCAGCATCTTTATGTTGATCAAATTTGTTTGGGTAAGGAAATTGATCAGGTCACCACTGAGTATAAAACTTCAGATGTATTATACGGGATATTTACCTTAGGAATTTACAGCCCTAGAACGGTGAAAGTCTGGTGTCAGCTATGAGAATCATAGGGGTACTGATTCTTTTTTTAATTTTTTCTGGATGCGCCAGATTTCAAATCCATCGAACGTCTAAGCCTCAGCCCATTGCAGAAACTCATGAGTCTGTTTTTCATACAGTGGCTTTTGGTTTTCAACCCCTTTCACCTCCTCAGTCACTACAGGGGATGTGTAAGGAGAACTGGGAAGAGATTACAACCGAAGTGAAATTTACACGGGGCCTTCTTCATTTCATTACGTTAAATATTTATGCTCCATGGAATGTGACTGTAGCCTGTTCACCACCTAAGCCAAAATCAAAAGATTTCTTTTCGAACTAAGCGTTATTTTTTTTCAAGTCTTCTTGTGCGGATTGATACTTTTCGTGAAGTTTTTCGATTACTTTGTCTTGGTTCTTTCGGTAAGACTCAACTCGTGTTCTTTCTCTTTCTTGAACACTTTCAAACTCTTTTTCTTTATCGACCTTAACTTGCTTTATTTCTTTTTCCATTCGATTTTGCTGGTCTTCAAGTTCTTTCTTGTGGACCTCTTCTCGTTTTGAGAGTTCAACTTTATAAGCCTTTTCCGCTTCATCTAACTGGGTTTTTTGTTGTTTTCCAAGAGACTCCAAGTTCTTACGGTGTTCGTTTTCCATGTCTTGAACTTCAGAGTGCTGCTGAGCCTTGCGGTCCTTGACGTAGGCTGAGAACCGTTCTTCGTCTACAAGCTGATTATTGTAAGCTTCTTTACTTACTCTCATCAGTTTTAATTTTATTTTAATAATGACGCGTTTGAAATGGGCAGTTTTTACCGGGTTTAACGTTTGATTTTGTTTAGTATACGCGTTGTGCTACGCCCTTTTACAAGCTGGATTGAAAATACACGTCCGTTCCAGGAAAGGACTTCTTTAGCCCCTACGATTTGGTGAATTTTCCAGTCTCCTCCTTTGGCTAGAATCTGAGGTTTTAGGGCTGTTATGAGCTTGAGGGGTGTTGCATCGCTAAATGAAGTTACATAGTCGACAGACTCAAGTGCAGCAATGACCTCTTGCCGGTCTCTAAGAGGATTGATAGGTCTGTCCTGACCTTTTAACATTCTGACTGAAGAGTCTGAGTTCAGTGCGACTATTAAGATGTCACCGAGTTGTTTTGTTTTTTCTAGGTAAGTAACATGGCCTTTGTGAAGAATGTCAAAACATCCATTCGTAAAGATAATTTTTTTTCTTTTATTTTTTAACTTTTGAATAGTTTTTTTTAATTTTGAAAGAGAGAGGATTTTTTTCTGAATCACAGGCTTAAAGTCTCTGTTGGTTGTATATTCACTGCTCGGTCATGCCAACAGCGTTTTTGAGAATCAAAAAGCGCCCAAACTAATCCTGCACCTGCAAAAATAAAACTCGGAATAAAAAGAACAGCTCTCAAAAAAATACGAATTGCACTTCCTTGAATGTTGAGGCCAAACATTTTTTTCCCTATCGAAGTTTGAAATACAACTTCTTGCGCAGTGATTACTGCCCAATTAAAAACAGCGAGAAATAAAAGTGAAATCAAAATAGTTGTAGGGCCTAAAAGCAGCTCTGGACTAATGTTTTCTAAAATTAAAACAATGCTCAAAAGCATAATGGAGAGTACTAGGTTGAAAACTGTATCAATGGTGAATGACAAAATTCTCAAGAATACATAGCTTGCACCATAGGTTTTAGAGATTTCGAGGGGTTGTGGAATGTGCTTATGAACAGGGGCTTGAGGTGGGGTTACAAATTTTGGAATTGTAGGGACAAGAGGAGGGTGTGAGATTTGTGGGGCTGTCCCGACTCTTGTAGTATTTTTGACCTGAGTTTTGGTCACAGGTGCGTAAGGGAGTCCGTCTGAAAAGGGGTGAAACCCTAGTCCCTCGGTAATAGGCTTGAACTCGAGGCCTGTGTTTTCCATACCCTCTAAAATGACTTTATTAATGGTTTGTGTCAAGTACTCCATGCATTCGAAATGCAGCCGTGACTAAAGCAATAGAAGATAAAACGGCCGTTTCTGCGCGAAGAACAAGGGGTCCCAGCGAAAGTCGTGCTGTGGTTTCAATCGATAGACGCTGAAGGGCTTCTCTTTCGGAGGGGTCCCAGCCTCCTTCGGGGCCAATAAGAAGATGAATAGAGGATGGGAAATGGGCTTGGTTGTTTTGAATCCAATGCCCGAGTTCGCTTTTGGGTTCGGGGTTTTGAGTGGTTGTCTCATCAAACCAAAGCCTGGGGGATAAGCTTGTGGCAGGGGTGTTTTGTAATAGCGATTCAATTTTAATTGGTTCTTGGATGTCCATTCGCAGCGTTCTGCCACATTGTTTCAGTGCTTGGTCAGCGATTTTTTTCCAGCGTGTTTGGAAGGCTTGAGGGTCTTTTTTACCAGTTTGGATTACTGTGTTTTTTGTAAAGAGAGGGGTCAGAGTTTGGACTCCTAATTCAACGGCTTTTTCAATAACCCACTCCATAGCGTCTCCTTTGAGAATGGCCATTTCTAAAAAAATAGGAAGTCGGCCGGGGTGAAGATCAAGGGGGGCTTTATATTCGAGTTGAATATTTTTGCTTTGAAACTTTAAAGTAGCTAAAACAGCATGTCCGTTTCCATCCAGTACTTGTACGCAATCTCCTTCGCGTAACCTGAGAACTTGGGATGCGTGCTGGGTTTCGTCTTTTTCTAATAATACAGGGCGGCCTAAGGTGGGGAGCTCAGAGTTCAGTAATCGTTTTATCGACATAAATGCCCTTTTACCCTTTATTTTCTTAAAAGCAAAAGGGGTTCGAGAGATCCTGAAAGGGGGATGTCTTGAGACTCCATCCCTTTTAAATTTCTTTTTAAGATAAAGGTATTGTTCCAGAACCAAAGTGGGAAAAAGGGAAGGTCTTCTATAGATTTTTTCTGAAGCGCTCTCAAAATTGGCAGTCTTTTTTTAATCTCTGGCTCTTGAACCAGTTGGTCTAAAAGTCGATCCATTTCTGGATCAGAATAACTGGAACGATTAGAGGCTTGCCCTGATCTTAAAACTTTGTAGAGGATCGAGGCGTCTTTAATTCCTAGCCAGCGCGAAGAAGCAAGTTGAAAGGATTTTTTTCGAATAGAAGCGTAGAAGACGGAAGGTTCAACAACCTCAATGATGACATGGATACCAATAGCTTCTAGCGCATTTTGTATCATTTTTGCTGTTTCAACTCCTTCGCGTGCAGGTGTTGTCTTGTATTTTAGAATAAAACGATGGTGAGGGGTTCTGGGATAGCCTGCAGTATCTAATATTTCTTCTGCCTTTTTTGGATTGTAAGGGAAGTCGCTTGAAATACTTTCAGGGAGCATAGGAGAGAGGAGCGTGTTAGCAAGGGTGGCCATGCCCTTTAGTTTGTATTCAATGATTTCATTGCGGGGGATTGAAAGAGCAATCGCTTTTCGAACTTCTTTATTTTTTAAAATAGGGTCAAGAAGGTTAAAGCTCAAGTAGCTTACTTTGGTTCCGTCCTGATCGAGCAATTTGTAAGTATCTGAGTATTTTTTCTCTAACCAGTTTTTTTGCGAAGGCGAAATAGCATTGATGGCCACATCTACCTCTCCTCGAATCAGTTTAAGCATTTTTGTGATGTCATCTAAAATAAAAAAGAAATGTAAGGGCAAAACATCGTTATATTGTGGCGCTGGTTCGAGAGTCATTTCGTTTTGGCCAGTGTAATTTTTCGGAAAAAGATAGGCCCCGCTTCCAACGATTTTTTCAAAGTGCTCAGGCTCTTCGCATGGATTGAAAGACTCTTCAGAAGAAAAGTATTTAAGTAATGAAATGTTATTCAAAAAGTAAGGGTCAGGCTGTGTGAGTTCAATGGTGATTGATGATGAGTCGTAGGCTGTCTTTTTCCAGTTGGGGAATGCGCTCGCTAAGGGTGAAACAGGTTTTCCTATTCTGTAATTTTCTAAGCATTGAGCTATTTTTTCCGCAGTGATGGGATGATGGAGGTGGTCAAAAATATTTTTCACAATGAAGAAGTGAATTTTCCTTCCATCCGGCTCAACTTTCCATTTTTCAGCTAGATCCGGGATTACTTTAAATTTTGGATCAAAGCGGACTAGGCCTCTAAAAATGAGAGCCGCAATATTTTGACCTGTTGCATCAAGTGACTGACGGGGATTGAGCGTGGCAGGGCGAGGGTCGATAAGAATTCGAAGTTCTTGAGAAGGGGGGGATTTACAGCCCAGAATCAATGTAAAGAAAAGAATAATGCTGAAAAGAAACAGCGGAAGTTTTACCATAATTTGATCATATGCATTTCTTTATCCTAGTCTTTCTGAGTTTGCCGAATTTTTTTGTGGCCTCATGGGCTACTCCTTTGACTACGGCGAGTGTGCAAGGGGTTCTTCACTCAGGCACGAGAATGTACGGTCGACAAATTGCTGGTTCGTTTTCAGTAGACACAAGGATGGATAGAAATGTTCAGTTTTGGATTCGGGTTTATACAGAGTTTAAAGTGAATCAAGCTGTGATTCATGATGCAAAACATATTGATCACATCTATGAAATTATTGATCTGAAGGACATGGAAGGAAAAGAAGCTGCCAGATTTATAAAAAAGAAAAAAGACCGTTGGAAGGATGTTCTTCTTTCGCTTCATAGAAAAACTGGGAAGAAATTGAATGTTGAGACTTTTACTAATGACGAAAAAAAAGTACATCAACTTTTTGAAGATATTTTTGAATCTAATAAATTTCTTAACGCTGCTCATAAAAAAAGATTGCGCTACCAAATGGGGCAAAGAGAATCATTTTTGCAAGGGGCGGTTCAATCTGGAAAATATTTGCCTTTGATGGAAGAGATTTTTAAGAAAGCAGGACTTCCTGTAGAATTGACTCGTCTTCCCTTTGTTGAGAGTAGTTTTAATTTGCGTGCACGATCTAAAGTCGGAGCAAGTGGGGTTTGGCAATTCATCAAATCAACTGGAAGACTTTATCTGAAAATCAACGATTTAGTAGATGAAAGAAATGATCCCATTCGTGCAACAGAAGCAGCCGCAAAACTTTTGAGACAGAACTATGAATCTTTGAATAATTGGTCACTTGCTGTCACTGCTTACAATCACGGACGTAAGGGAATTATGAGGGCGGTTCGTGTTGTAGGATCCGAAGAAATAGAAGATATCGTTGTTCATCATCGAAGTCGTAGCTTTGGATTCGCAAGTAGTAATTTTTTTACGGAGCTTTTAGCGGCAATCGAGGTTGAAAAAAATATTCAGAAATATTTCGGCCCAGTTCAAAGAGATCAGCCAGATCGCTTTTTTGAAATTGAGTTGCCACACTATATTGACGTGAAGGAAATTGTTTCATTTTTAAAATATGATATTTCTGAATTGGTGCGTTTAAACCCAGCTCTCTCTAAACAAGTGTTAGAAAGTAAACGCATGTTACCTAAAGGATATAAGCTGCGTTTACCACTTGAAGCTCATGCAGATTCAGAGACCGCCTATCGGTTTTTTATGGCAGGCTATACGCAGATTCCTGATATTTTTAAATCAAACTCTCCGCTTCGCTTACCAGGGAACTATGGTAAGAAGATAACCAGATGAAAATATTACCATTAGGTGGATTAGGAGAAATCGGGATGAACTGCCTCGTGCTTGAGCATGAGGATGAAATTCTAGTGGTGGATTGCGGGTTGCTTTTTTCAGATCTAGATCATTTTGGAGTCGAATTTGTGATTCCAGATTTTACTTACCTGATCGAAAGAAAAGAAAAGGTCAAAGGATTTATCATTACACATGGGCACGAAGACCATATTGGTGCTCTTCCGTTTGCTCTTAAATCAGGGATTGAAGCACCTATTTATGCTTCACATTTTTCTTCTTTGTTGATTCGAGAAAAATTTAAGGAATACGGTATAGATCCTCAGGTTAATGTTTTCAGAATGGGAGAGAAGCTTCAGTTTAAGCATTTTAACGTAGAGACGGTTTCAGTGAATCACAGTATTGTAGATTCAGCTGCTTTAATCATAGACACTCCAGTTGGAAAAATTATTCATACAGGCGATTTTAAAATTGACCCTACTCCTTTTATAGGTAGCACTATTAATCTTAATAAATTTGGAGAAATGGGTGATCAAGGGGTCAGGCTCTTGCTGTCTGACTCTACCAATGTAGAAAGACACGATCATAGTTTAAGTGAAAAAATTATATATAAGAAATTCGAATCTCTTTTTTCAGAAGCACAAGGTTTAACCATTGTCTCTATGTTTGCTTCCAATATTGCAAGAATGGGACAGGTTTTTGAAATTGCAAAAAAATTAGATAAGAAAATTGCACTATCTGGACGAAGTATGGAGCAGAACGTGCGTTTAGCGTCCGAAGCAGGTTATATTCAAGGGCAAGAGTCGCTTCTGATAGGCTTAGATGATTTAGATTCTTATTCCCGTCATCAGGTCGTTGTGTTGGCAACGGGTAGTCAAGGCGAGTATCGTTCTTCTTTAATCCGAATTGCTCAAGGCGAGCATTCACAGATTAAACTTCAAAAGGGCGATTTAGTTTTGATGAGTTCTAAATTTATTCCAGGCAATGAAATTGCTATTGGAAGAATGATTAATAACCTTTTTAAACAAGGGGCTGAAGTTCTTTATGAGGCGGTTCATGATATTCATGTTTCTGGACACGCCACTCGGCCTGAATTAAAAAAAATGTTAGAATTGACCCGACCTCAGTTTTTTATTCCGATACATGGTGAGTATCGTCATCTTGTTCATCATGGCAATTTAGCAAAAGAAACGGGCGTAAAAGCTGAAAATGTCATTACAGCAGTAAATGGCGACGTTATTGAGTTAGATCAAAATTCGTGTCGAATTGCAGAACGCTTAGAGGAAACACGGGTTTTAATTGAAGGACGCGAGGGAAATGATATCTCTAAGTTGATTTTAAAAGAACGCCGTCAGATGGGGGAAAAAGGTGTTGTATTTTCTCTAGTGGTGAGGAATGCCGAGAGTCGTAGGATTATTTCAGGTCCAGAGATTCTATCTAAAGGATTGGTGGCGGATGAAACTAAAACAACGGAGCTCATCGAAAAGGCTAAGAAGATTGTCACTCGCGCTCTGACTGATTATGATCAACAGCTTGCAAGTGGCCATGTTCACATGGATCTCCAAGAGACGGTTCGAGTTGAGCTCCGTCGTTTTTTTAATCAACAACTAGGGAAAAAGCCTGTCGTCCTCCCTATCATTTTAGACTTGTAGTGGAGTTCACAAAAGGAGCTCCCCACATCATGTCTACTGGGGTTTTAAGAACCTTATGTGGGTTGTCCGCAACATCCATTAAATAAAGACAAGGTTGGATGTTGTCTGCAAAAACTTTATCCACCACATCTGGTCCAGGGTAAAAACCGCCGTCCCACATATCTCTGGGTGAGAGTTCGAAAGTGAAAGCGAAAATTCCATGTTCACCGTATGCCCAGTCAGTCGTGTCACCGCTGGCGATATAAAGATCGCTAGATTGTTCTGGGGTATATTTGTTCCATGCGGCCATGGTGTTCGCCATTTTTTCGAAAGTAGCTAGATCATCTTTTTTCTCAACTTTATCGTGCTTATGCCCCCAAGGATATAAGACTAACTCACTGAAAGTGTGAAAGCTGAGAAGAACTTTAGTGTTCAGATGTGAGTCAATAAAGTTCTTGATAGCTTGAGTTTCAGGCTCTGAAAAAGGTTTGGGTCCCATAAAAACATCACTGCTACCGTCATTGCTAGAACCTCCGGTTCCCCACATGAAACCGTAGTTTCTATTGAGGTCTACTCCGAATGTCCCATCGCCATTATTTCTTCTGTTTTTTCTCCAGAATTTATATTTTCCAGTAGTGATGTCCCACTCAGCTCCGTCTGGATTGACCATGGGGATGATCCAAATATCGCGTGTGTCGATTAGGTTTTTGATTTTAGGTTCATTTCTATTTTTTAGAATATGATCTGCAAGCATCAAAGGGATCTCAACGCTAAGGTGTTCTCTTGCGTGGTGATTACCCATAAAGACAGCGCCAGGTTTGTTGCTGGATCCAGATTTTAATGCATCTTGATTGGTGTTGATATGGATGGCTGTGATGTCACGGCCTTCGAGTGATTTACCAATCACAACAAGCTTAGCAATGTCTGCATTTTTATTTTTAAGGTCTAAGAGTGCCGCTTGAGTTCTTTTGTAGTCATGATAGCGAGCGTCTTCTCTTGGGAAATCCAAGATCCCTTCATGTCCGCCACGAGCTACAGAGACATCATGTTCTCCTAAAATTTTGTAGCCTGCTTTTTCAAGTCGATGAATGGCTTTATCGTTTGCAAATCCCCAGACGCTATCGCTTCGAACAAATTCGATACTCATGCCCTGGTTAACGATGCCACTTCTTTCTTCTTTATTAATTGCTTCAACCTGAATGAATCGCATTTTGAGTTCTGTAGATTCAGTTCGTGCTGTGTGTGTTGTAAAAAGTAATGGAACGAGTGCTAGTAAGAAGACTCGGAATTGAGCCATTTGAATTTCCCTCCGTGTTGGATTTTCAAAACTTCTCATCATCATAGAGAAAGAGTGCGGGTGTCACAAGACGCAACGCATTAACTATTACCTGATTAAAACGCTAAAGTTATTTAGCCCGGTACCGATAGGTTACTTGGGTAGGAAATATTATGTCGAAACCAGAGAATAAACCTCAAAGTACACCTTCACCATCTCCCGCGCCTAGCAGCAAAGCCAAGGGTCCAGGCCCTGCTCCAGGGGGATGCTTGAGTTTCGGATGTAAAGCAGATGGGAAGAGATTCAATTTCTGTGAAGAGCATTATGAGCATTTCAAATTTGGATTGATCAAGAAAACGGGCGAGCCTGTTTCAGATTACGATAAAAAATTCGAGCACTTTCAAAACCATAAAAATAAGAAAAGTTCTCAAAAAGTTGCGTAGTAAGCGCAAAAGAGCTGTACCCACCACCTCCTCAATAGAAGCCCCAGGATTGTTCAGATCTTCGGGGCTTCTCTATTTATAACTTCAATTTGAAGTTTTTTTATTTGAGACATTGCTTTCACTGCAGCTTCAGTCATTTTTTGCATATCGGATTGAGAAAACGCCTGTTTTTCGGCAGTTCCTTGAATTTCTACAAAAAGTCCTTTGCCTGTGGTTACAAAATTCATATCCACATCACAGGAAGAATCCTGTTCATAGTTAAGATCGACGAGAATTTTGCCTTGGTTCATTCCTACGCTAATTGCAGATACCGTATCTGTAAGTGCATTTTTAAGTCCTAGCTTATGAAGTGCGAGAGCAAGAGCTATACAGCCGCCGTTGATTGAGGCGGTACGAGTGCCTCCGTCTGCTTGAAGAACATCACAGTCTACAATGATGGATTTTTCACCTAAAGCTTTCAGATCAACCATAGTTCGAAGAGCTCGGCCAATGAGCCTTTGAATTTCTTGTGTACGCCCAGAGACTTTTTCGCGGTCACGTTTGGAGCGGGTATGGGTGGAGCGGGGGAGCATGGAATATTCTGCTGTGACCCAGCCTTTTCCTTTACCTGCTAACCAGGTGGGTACGGTTTCTTCTACAGATGCTGTGCAAAGGACGTGAGTGTAGCCTGATTTTATGAGAACTGACCCTTCTGCATATCGGGTAAACCCAGTTTCAAAAGATAATGGACGTAATTCGTTACTCATGACTTTCCCTTTCGAATCGGATAAATGTATTCAACCTATGCATAAAGAACTTTTTGCCAAAGGTCTAGAGGAAGATGACTGGAAAAACGATTGGACAACGCGGGGAGTGGTTCAAAGCAGGTCTGAGATTCGAGCACAGATCCTAGCTAAATCGGATGGGGTTTGGGCTGGGGACGGTTTCACACAAGCGGCGATTGAGTTTTTTAAGGATTTTAAAGAAAAGAAGCTCTCTATTGAATGCCAGAGCTCTATACGCAATGGGGGGCGTCTGAGTTCGGGGGTTGAGATTATGGTTTGGAAAGGAGATCCCCTCGCGCTTTTAGCATTAGAGAGGACCTATCTAAATCTTGTATCGTATTTTTCTGGCATTGCTACGGCAACACGTAGACTTGTACAGATTGTTCACGATGCTTGTCCAGTTCGTACACCCCAGATTTTGCACACGCGAAAAATTTTTCCAGGATGTCGGATGCTTGCTATTGAAGCAGTTTTAATTGGAGGAGGGCATGCGCATCGGAAAAATTTATCTGATGCTGTGTTGATTAAAGAAAATCATATTGCAATGGCTGGTTCGATTTCTGCTGCTGTGTCTGGTGTAAGGGCTGTTGCACCCAGAGGGGTAAAATTTGAAATTGAAGTTCAAAACTTTTCTCAGCTTCGTGAGGTTTTGAATCTTGGGGTCGACGTTGTAATGTTAGATAATTTTAGTTCTTCAGAAGTTCGTGAAGCTGTGAACATTGTTCGTAAGGCTGAGGGGCAGTGTAAAATCGAAGTTTCTGGGGGGGTGAGTGAAAAAAATATCGCGGAGTATGCCATGGAGGGTGTGGATTATATTTCTGCGGGATCGTTGACTCATTCTGTGAAGTCAGTCGATCTAAGTTTTCTGGTGCTATCATGAATTTTGCAAACCAGATCATTGATCATTGTGAGTCGACGAATGATCGGGTTCGAGAATTGGGTGAAGCAGGCTGTCCTCATGGAACATGGGTTGCGGCTCGTATTCAAGAGAAGGGGCGTGGACGTCTTGGGCGAAATTGGGTCGGGGCTGAAGGAAATTTGTTTCTATCCGTTTTGTTGCGAGACATTCCGAAAGAACGATTGACTTGGACGCCATTGATGGTTGCAGTAAGCGTTGTCAGTGTACTGCGAGGTTTGTCGCCGGCTTTGGATGTTCAGATAAAGTGGCCAAATGATCTTTGGTTAGATGAGAAAAAAGTAGGGGGGATTTTGTGTGAAGCCGTGTCGGGGAAATCTCAGACCTATGTGATTGCAGGAATAGGTGTGAACTGTACAAGCGTTCCTGAAGTTTTGGATCAGCCGGTGACGGCACTTGTAGAGCGAGCGCCTGCGGGGTTGCTAAAGATTGAGCGATTGGCGCCACTTGTAGCTTCAGCCGTTGCTGCGGTTGATTTTAGTGATGTTCGTTCTTTATATGAGAAGTGGGCGGTATTTTTGCCGGGCATGCGTGTGAGTTGGGGGTTAGGTTCATCTGGGGTGGTTCGAGGTTTGGGCGAGATGGGGGAGTTGTTAGTGGAAGAGCGCAGAGGAGTTGTGAAGTCTTTGTATGCCGAGGATGTGAGTGTCAGACGAGGGTAAGGGGCTTATTGCTAGAATTTTTGATTGAGCAAATTTCAATAGTTTGATTTTACTTCATAAAAAAATCTTTGGTGCAGGATTTTTCGAATTCATCATCCCATTTCGCTGAGCAATCGGTTGATCTCTGCGCGGATGATTTTCTCGGCAACTTCAGGAAGTATTTTTTTTGCCATTTGTTCAACAGTATTTTCTATTTGTTGCTTGATCATATTTTCCATATCAGAGCTATGTGCAGAGCTTGCAGTTAAATGAGTTGGTGCTTCCATCATGATGGGTTTGTATTGCGCCATTGAGGGTGGAGGCGGTGGCGGAGCAGCAATAATTTTTTCAGGCTCAACATGGTTCATGTCATCCATTGAGTCAGGTGCGTTGAAGTACGTAGCTGGGGGAGCTGAGGGCTCCACAGGAAATGTTGTATCTCCCAAGTCTTGCAAGGCCGCTGGAGGTGCTAAAGAGGGTTCTTGCACGCTCCAATCAAAGTCTCCGGTACCACTTTCTGCTGGAGGTGAACTCATCAGAGGTGAAGGGGGAGGGGTGACAGGGGGTTGGTTCAACTGAAAAGTCGAATCCGTTAGAGTTTTAATCTCTACTTCGGGATCAAACGATCCACTCGTTTTAAAATCAGATCCCCAAATGTCTTGAGAGTGGGTTGCTGGTGCAGCGGCGGCTAGAACATCCGATAATATTTTTCTCAGCAAAGCAGGATCAAAAGGTTTGGTGAGTTGTCCTGAGAAGTTCAAATGTGTGATCTGCGCTTCATCCACTTTTTCAAATGCACTCGACATCAGTACAAATTGAATATGTTTCATGTCGTTTTGAGCGTTAACCCATCTTTTAATATCAAATGCAGATTTATTTGGGAGCGAAACATCAATTAGAACAATATCAGGTCTAAACAACGAGAGTTGCTCGAGAGCTTCGTTGCCGTTAGAAACCGTTTGGATTTCATAACCTTCATTAGAAAGTGCCAGCCGGATGACCTTTTGGATCGTCAAGCTGTCGTCAGCTACCAATAGTTTTTTCCCTGCCATATTAAGTCAAGTTTGTCATTTCCTGATAGACCTGTAAAGTCAGACCTCATTCATGTATGCTAAGAGAAGCCTTAGGGAACGGTGATATATAATTGGACCCTACAGTCAATAGAACTCGGGAGCTGTCCCTGTCAGTGGTGTGCATGCCTGGCGCGACTAGGAAGCCTAAAGCTGATATATGGCGCCCACCTAATATGGTTTATGGGTTCCAATTGACTTCACCCTCCCTAAGGATCTTCTTCTTATACCTTCATTTGACAAACTCGCTCGGATAGAAATAAACTCTAGGCAGGGGTAAGTCATGGCGTATTTTAAAGATATTCTTTCGTCTCAACAAGGTTGGATTCATGATCTTGCAAAAGGCGAGATCCACCCGGATGCAGAAAAAGCACTTCAATTAGGAAGTCAGTTTGACCCGAGGATGCTGGTCGAGGAAAGCACCATTGAGTTTCTCACACAGCTAAGAGAGTGTTTTAACGAGTACACCCGGACTTTCAATTCATTTGCAGAGGCGGGCGTTAGATTTCAGGAAGTGAAAATTTACAATATCGCTCAAACAGCAGCAGACTTTATGCTGTTCAGAAATCAAATTAAATTGATCTTCTCCAATTCAGCACATGGAGTTGTTCAAATTTCTTATACACAACATACGCGCAGTTCAGTGTCAGTGGACGGCCAGAATCAAACTCCACAAACCGCGTTAGCTCCTTCGCAAGATATTTTAGCGAAGATAGGACCGTTCCGAGATGTGTTTTGGACTTACCGTGACGAAAAAATCACAGCTGAGCAGATTGCAAAATTTTATTTTATAGAGTTTTGTAGAATGACTCGCGACACGAAACGATCAAAAACGACTAACCAGCTGCTTCTCAACCAAATCAAAGCCCTCTTGCAAGAGAAGGGAATTGATCTTTAGAGTTTGATTTGCCTGCGTTGAATTGAGTGAAAAATCCCTTGGGGGCTCACTAGCAGAGGATTTCTTTTTAGATCCCATAGTGGTTTTTGGAATAATTAAGTTTGGATCGTATCCAAATCTTTTCGCAAACTCTTTTCCGAATTCGTAGTAGCTAATTTTTGTTAGGCCGCCGCAATGGAGAACTTTATTGCGAAGGCCACTTTCTACTAGTCGAGACATAAAGTCAGTGAACCCATAAATTGGGACGAATGAATGGATTTCGTCTATTGAAAGTTCTATCTTCTGTCCTCGGTCGAGTGCCATACGTATCTTATCCATGAAAGACAAATGCAATCCATTGCCTCGACCAAAAACTGGACTCGATCGAACGATGACGTGGTTGAGAACCTTGCTTCTCACATTATTTTCACCACCCAATTTAGCCTTCCCTAGCGAAGTACTGGGTAAAACAACGTCCGATTCGTGATAGTTCCCTCGAATTCCATCAAAAACATAGCAGTTCGACACATAGATCAACCTCTGCTGTAAATGATCAAATACAGCAGTGGTGGTAGCAACTCCAGTAGTGTGAACATGCTCCGCCTCTCGAGAGCTGGGGGTGTCTTTCAAAGCCAATGCATTACTCCCAGCACAGTAGATGACTATGTCTGGACGTGTGGCCTGAAATACACGCTTCAGCCAACTCCTGTTTGCAACATTGAGCGGCAGGGTTGTCACACCCGGAATTTCAATTCTATTTCTAACATAGGTTGCAAAGACCTTGTACCCATCCCTGAGTTTCAAGGCTAAGTGAGTGCCTATAAAGCCACTTCCCCCTATGATCAGAACTGCACGTGTTTTAATCACTCAGTTCTTATCTTAACATATTTTTTGAACACACCCCCTTCCTTGTCATTGCTCGATCTCGGGAGGTCCCCCCAAATGGGGGGGACCTAGCCCATTGGATCGTGTTTTCATGTTTTTCGTCTACCTCGGTTTAAGCTCCTAACAATTTCAACGTCGAAGCGTTGGTGTTATTTGCTTGGCCAAGTACCGCGATTCCAGATTGGAAGAGGATGTTGTTTTTTGTCATTTCTGACACTTCCTCTGCCATATCTGCGTCTCGAATACGGCTGTTCGCTGCAGACAAGTTCTCATCACTAATCGCTAGATTGTTGATGGTTGATTGGAGTCTGTTTTGCAGTGCGCCTAAATCTGCGCGGATGCTATTGACTCTAACTAACGCATCATCCACTACACTTAAGCTCAGTTGTGCACCTTGCTTAGTTGCAACGGATTCTCCACCTAATCGTAGAGCGTCCAGCGAAGCGTCCGATCTTTCACCGTTATAAACAACACGGTCTAGAATCGGATTGTTATGAGTGCCGACCTGAACTTCGAAAATTCCCGCCTTACCGTTCAACAGAGGTGTTCCGTTGAATTGTGTGACGTTCGCAATTCGGTCGATCTCTTGTTTCAGCGACTGATACTCTCGGTCTGTGAACTGACGTTCTACATCGCCGATTGTGTCAGATGCCGCTTGGATCGCAAGCTCTCGGAGCCTGATGAGGATGTTCGAAATTTCGTTCAAACCTCCTTCAGAAACCTGAATCAAAGAAATACCGTCTTGGGCATTTCTCTTTGCTTGTCTGATCCCTCGGATTTGAGCTCTGAGGTTTTCAGAGATCGCCAGTCCAGCAGCATCGTCACCCGCATGATTAATGCGGCTTCCGCTTGCTAGCTTTTCTAGCGTCTTATCCAAGTTAAGTCGCGTAATGGCCATTTGCCTTTGCGCGTTGATTGCCGTTGTATTTGTCGCTATTCGCAACCCCATACACTAGCCTCCTTTCATATGTGCTACCCTCCATGACAGCGCCTCTCTTTTCCCTAAGAGAGGTAAGCTTCCGTGCTCAACGTCCTTGTGATGCAATGTATTTTGAGAAAATCTCAAAGGATTTCCCAAAGAACATTGCTCCTTTACCCCATGCGGGCCCATCCCACATAGGGAACAACTTGGAGCCTGACTCCCAAAGGAATCGGGTTCCAAACTTTTATAAATTTTCATCGGTCTTATAGACCGGTCTTAAGGTGCGCACACGACTCTTACGTGTAGCGTTTGTGGATTGTAGGAGCCTTATACACAAGGCTCCTAGCAATCTTCGTCGAACTGATGCATATTTTCGCACCTTTACTATTTACATTCGTTTACAACACTCCTTCTTTTACACTCTCAGCATTCCCTTCCGATCAGGCGCTCTGATTAACTTAAGAGCTTCAGAGCGGTCTGATTGGTTGAGTTTGCTTGGCCGAGAACCGCAATGCCTGCTTGCATTAAGATACTGTTCTTGGTCATTTCAGAGACTTCCTCAGCCATGTCAGTGTCTCGAATTCGGCTATTTGCTGAAGACAAGTTCTCATCACTGATTGCTAAGTTGTTGATCGTCGACTGAAGTCTGTTTTGCATAGCACCCAAGTCTGCTCGAATGCTATTTACACGAATCAACGCATCGTCAATCACGGCTAAGCTGAGCTGTGCACCTTGTTTGGTTGCAACAGATTCTCCACCCAGTTTAAGAGCATCTAACGATGCATCTGAGCGTTCGCCGTTGTACACAACCCGGTCTAAGATCGGATTGTTATGAGTACCGACCTGGATTTCGAAAATTCCCGCCTTACCATTCAATAGTGGTGTTCCATTGAATTGTGTGACGTTCGCAATTCGGTCGATTTCTTGCTTCAAGGATTGGTATTCACGGTCTGTAAACTGACGTTCCGTATCACCAATCGTGTCTGAAGCCGCTTGGATCGCTAATTCCCGCAATCGGACAAGCATGTTGGAAATTTCGTTTAAGCCTCCTTCAGAAACCTGAATGAGAGAAACTCCGTCCAACGCATTTCTTTTCGCTTGTCTTATCCCTCGAATTTGAGCTCTGAGGTTTTCAGAGATCGCTAGTCCAGCTGCATCGTCACCCGCATGATTAATGCGGCTTCCGCTTGCTAACTTTTCTAGTGTTTTATCCAAGTTCAGCCTGGTTATAGCCATCTGTCTCTGAGCATTCAGAGCAGTGGTATTAGTCGCTATTCGCAACCCCATATTACTATCCTCCGTCCATGGTGCTACCCTCCTGACAGCTCGTCTCTGTTACCAGAGACGACGAGCGTCCTTGCTCAATAGTGTTAGAGTGCACACCCATAGTCACAATGGACTATGCGCGCGCACGGTTTATCATGAGAGAAGTTGACTCTATGAGACCATCCCATAGAGATTTCCCTCAAACGTTTATGCCCATGATTTCCTGTTAGATGTATTAGGGATGCGGAATGCCTACGGCACTTTCCCATCATGGGAGTGATACGTAGACACTCCGTCCCTGCATCCAGGAAACAAGCTCAGGCAACATGCCTTTGCTTAGGGTCAAAATTTTTATTCATCAGTCCTACATTTTTATTTCTGTAGTCCCTCCCTTAAAAAAAATTTACTCATCCCATTCCACCCCCTTGCCCTAAGAGACCTAGAGCAGTTTTGATGGTGCTATTGGCCTGGCCAAGTACTGCGATGCCAGACTGCATGAGAATCTGATTTTTGGTCAGCTCAGTGGTTTCCTCTGCGAGATCTGCGTCTCTGATTCTGCTATTGGCAGCAGAGAGGTTTTCCTTGTTGACCATAATATTGTTAATGACGGATTGAAGACGGTTTTGTAGCGCTCCAAACTCTGCTCGAATCGCCGTGACAGAAGACAAGGCACTATCAATCGATCCTAAGCTATTTTGTGCGCTCGATTTATCTGCGACAGAAGTAAGATTGAGGCCGAGGGCAACGACATTAATATCTGCTGCATTGGACTCGAAGAGTTTTACACGGTCGATTGCTGGGTTATTTCGTGTTCCAACTTGGATTTCAAAGGTCGTCGAAGTACCGTTGAGTAAGGGAACACGGTTGTATTCCGTACTGTTAGCAATTCGATCGATTTCTTCGAGGAGTTGTTGAAATTCTACGTCTAAAAATTTTCGTTCTGTAGGTCCGACTGTATCGGAAGCGGCTTGAACACCCAATTCTCGCATGCGTACCAGAATGTTAGATACTTCACCCATGGCGCTTTCAGCTACTTGAACAAGTGAAATTCCATCTTGTGCGTTTCTCTCAGCTTGAGAGAGTCCACGAATTTGCGCTCTTAAACTTTCGGAGATGGCGAGTCCTGCGGCGTCATCACCTGCATGATTAATTCTTGAACCTGAGCTGAGTTTTTCTAGGGTTTTATCGAGAGATCCGCGTGTGTTGCGCAAGTTTCTTTGCGCGACAAGAGCGGGCACGTTTGTATTAATTCTCAGTCCCATAACCTTCCTCCTGAAGGTGATTCCGGCCTATCCTAGGCCTTTATGGGTTAGCAGGAAATCATTCCTGCCTCCAAGTTACACTTCGGCACTTGGCTCAAATGCTTGAGTCGTTTTTTAGAATTTTTTTGAAAATATTTTTATTTAAAAATAAAAAATGAAATTAAGCGGCTTCTTGCATATCCTCCGCGTGCCAGAGATCGAATAGTGTTTGTCCCTTTTCTGTGCGTAACCATTTTGACGCATGATCGGGTGGCTCTTGTCCTAAACATTTTTGCGCGAAGGCATGGATGGTGGTTACTTCTTTGCCACCCACAACTACCTTATACTCACCATTGGGTTGTTTCTGAACAACACAGGTCTTGGTGGGGTCACTCACAAAATACAGAGTTTGGCCCTCTTTTAAACTTTCGTTATGTACTAAATATGTGAGATCGAATTTATTTTTCTTTTTAGACACAATGTGTTCCTCCTCATTTTTCCTATCGGAAATTTTTACCAGGCAGTTAATACCGATTTTTATTTGGCATAAACACTTTTACGATATGAAGAATGGAGTTTCATTTTCAGTCACAGCAGAGCAACTCAATCCATAATGTAGAAGAGTTGTATTCTGATTTATTGGATCTTTGTTTTAAGGTTCCGCAGGGGAGTCATTTTCTCGACGATTTTCCTGTATGGAATGTGCAAAATCAAAAAAATCCGTCAAAATTTTTGAGACTCGCCGCATTTGAAAATCAAAAAATGGTGTCCACCGCTTCAGTAAGACTAGCTGATCTTTATGTGAATGAAGACCGTCTTTTTGTAGCTATCTTAGGTGCAGTTGCAACGCATCCTGATTGGATGCGAAAGGGGTTTGCAAAGCAAGGAATTATACAAGCGATAGAATGGGCGCGTCAGCAGGGAGCTTCGTTTATTGCGCTTTGGGGATCCGAATACGAGTTTTACCGCAGCTTAGGGTTTGAGCTTTGCGGACAACAGGTCAGAGTTCCACTTAAGTGCTTACCTTTGAGTGATGTACGTCAAAGCACATTCAACGAAGGATGGAATCCTGCCATCTGGGCAATGATAAAAAGGCGTAAGTCAGGTTTGCGTGTTCATGAAGATGATCAGAAATGGTTCACCGCACATAAAAACGTTAAATGGTTTTGGGTTGGCCAGCCTTCCATGCCTAAGGCCTATGCGGCATTAGGTAAAGGTATTGATTTAACTGGGATCGTTCATGAGTGGGGAGGGGATCCTGCTTACTTGAATGAGCTTTTATTTCAAATCAGGCAAAAGTATCCAGAAACTGAAATGATAGGCCATTCTTCTCTTTTTCAACTTTACGGCTATCCGTTTACAGAAAGCCAAATGGAGTTTCTTTGTCTTGCAAAGGTTCTTAATCCTCATAAGATCTTTAAAAGTTATTATCCGAATATCCCGTTTCAGTCCGTGCTTAGCAAAGAAGGAAGGTGGGATATAACAGTCCATGAAATGCAGTACTCTTCGTTAACCGACGGAGAGTTGACGAACTTGTTCTTTAACTCACATTCAAGAAGTCCTTATCCTATTCCGATTTGGTTTTGGGGCTTGGATGCCGCTTAGTTTCGTGGCAGATTAGTCAAACCTGTGAAACAGTACTCATCAAGGCTTTTAAAATCGATTGCTCAGTTTTATCTCTTTTTCCCGGTTACACACTTGGTTTTCATAGGTTTGCTTTTTGATATTCCCGCAGCGTCTTGCTTAAGGATTCTGCTTTCTCCTTTTTACATCATATTGTCGGTAATAGCGGTATTTGCAGGATATGGATTGCATGAAATGCGTAAGTGGGGATGGTATGTTTTTGTCGTTGCAAATGTTTTGATTGGCTACACAAATGCTACTGTAGTTCAAGATTACAGTACTAGCCATCATAAGGTGATTGTTTTTATTCTTTCCATTTTGATTCTTCTTTTTGTGATTTTTAGAGTAGCTCGAGAAGTACGAGTTCCATATTTTTTCCCTAAAATTCGTTGGTGGGAAAGTAACCCAAGATATCGGCTTTCCGTGCCAGTAAAAATTATTCGTAATGTACAGAATACTCTTGATGGAGAAATTCTAGATATTTCTATCGGGGGTTGCTTTGTTAAATTAAGAAGTGATGCAGCTCAAGACGAGATGATTCTTTTAAAGTATAAGGTTTTTGGTATCGAGCTGAACTGTCAGGGGATTGTGGTTTGGAGAACAGGAAGCACCGTGACTCATCCTAAAGGTGTAGGTGTTAAGTTTGTGAACATTGATAAAGAAACAAAGAAAGCATTAAAAATGGTCACCCGTCGTTTGAAAAAAATAGCGATGTTGTATAGGACTTCCCGTTACATGCTCAATCAAGATGAATTTATTAAAAAATTAGAAGAGCTTGAATCGCCCGATAATGTTAAAACAGGGTAATGTCTGATTTTCTAGAAGCCGCTTTGGCTCTTGCACAAAAAGCTGCAAATGAAGATGAAGTTCCTGTAGGGGCAGTTGTGGTTCACCAAGGTAAAATTGTTGGTCAGGGTTATAACCAGAAAGAGCAAACGTATAATCCAGTTGCACACGCTGAGATTTTGGCTCTTCAAGACGCAGCCAGAAATTTAAAATCTTGGAGGCTAATCGATTGTGAGCTTTATGTAACTTTAGAGCCTTGCCCGATGTGTCTGGCGAGCTGTCAACAAGCTCGTGTAAGAGAGGTCATCTATGGAACTTCGGATCCCAAAGGGGGTGCGTTAAGTTTGGGTTACAAGCTACATGAGGATTCTCGTACAAATCATCGTTTTCGTGTTACTTTATTGGAACATGAAGGATGCAAAAAGATTTTAAAAGACTTTTTTGCGAAAAAACGAGATGCCATCACCCGTTAAAGTCCATTATGCCAGCCTTTCTATGGGCGCTTCAGTCGATCAGCAGACCGGTAACTTATCTGTTTTTGATGTGATTGAAGAGATTAAGATTCCGCAAGTTCCAAGCAGTCTTCAATCATTGATTATTTCTCTGATTTTAGAAAAAACAGAGCCGGGTGAATTTAGGGGCAAGATGATGATTCATATTTTTATGCCAGACGGCTCCCAACAGGTCATTGGCGATGGTGAGATGAGAATTCCTTCTAGTCAGAAAAAAATGAAGGCTGTGTTTCGATTTGGTGGGTTTCCTCTTCCTCAATTTGGCCACTATCGATTCGTTTTATCTTTGATGAGTGCAGCGGGACCCAAAGTCGGAGAAGCAATATTAGATTTTGATGTTGCACAAGTGACTCAAGTAGCTCAGGGTGTTGCGCCTGCAGATAAGCCTCCACTTGCACATTAGATATGAAAGCTTTTTTAAAAGCACTACTCAATCGCAGGATGTTGGTTACGCTTCTGTTGGGTTTTTCTTCGGGAATTCCACTTGCATTAACGAGTAGTACTTTACAGGCCTGGCTCAAGCGTGAGGGAGTGGATATCGCAACGATTGGGCTTTTGGCGTTAGCAAGTCTTCCTTATTCTTTGAAGTTTATCTGGGCCCCGCTATTAGATCGATTTATGCCGCCGCTGTTAGGGCGCAGAACAGGTTGGATTTTTTTAGCTCAATTAGCACTAGTCTTTGCAATTATAGGTTTGGCATTAACTCGTCCTGCTCAGTCAATTGCAATGGTGAGTGCGTTTACATTTTTAGTCGCGTTTTTTAGTGCAACTCAGGATATTTCTGTCGATGCGTATCGTGTGGAGATTCTCAAAAAAGAAGAACTAGGGTTAGGGGCTTCTCTTTATATTGCCGGATATCGAGTTGCGCTTTTGGTTTCTGGAGGTGTTGCTCTTGGGTTAGCAAAGTATTTTTCTTACCCTACTGTTTTTTTAATGACTGCGGCCACAATGAGCGTGGGGATGGTTGCAGCTTGGATTGGACCAGAAGCTACACACGCACCCGCACCCCCTAAGACTTTGCAGGAGGCGGTGGTATTGCCTTTCGTTTCATTTTTTAAGATGCCCGGAGCGGTAGAGATTTTGATTTTTATTTTGATTTATAAATTAGATACGGTTTTGGCTTCAGCACTATTGACTCCGTTTTTTTTGGATCTTGGATTTAATGAAACAGAGATTGCAGCAGTTTTCAAAGGCTTTGGATTTTTTGCAACGATTGGGGGAACGATCTTTGCTGGAGCCATGATGGTGAAGCTTGGGATTGAGCGTTCGCTTTGGGTTTTTGGTTTAGCGCAAGCTGTGGCTGGGTTTTCACTCATGGCGCTAGCAGGGTTAGGGAAAAATTACGGAATGTTGATGTTTTCTGTAGCCGCAGAGAACGCTTGTAGTGGGATGGGGACGGCGGCGTTTTCCGCATTTTTGATGAGTCTTTGCAATAAAAAATACACGGCAACTCAGTATGCATTGTTAACCAGTTTTATGGCTTTGGGACGAACTTTAGGACAGGCTCCGACGGGATATTTAGTGAGAGCATTGGGGTGGCAACAGTATTTTTTACTGTCCATTTTGATCGCAATTCCTGGACTGATGATGCTCACTCGTTATAAGAGGTGGATGAGTGAAGGTCGTTAAATCGTATTATGCCTCTACGTATACTTTACCAAGATCCTGATTTAGTCGTTGTTGATAAACCTGCAGGGTATCATGTTCATCCACCTGAGGATCAGAAGCATAAAATTTCTTCACAGGTTAATTCGCTGCGGATCTTACGTGACCAGTTGGGATGTTATGTTTACCCTGTACATCGTTTGGATCGAGCGACGTCTGGTGTGCTAGTTTTCGCTTTGAGTCCAGAGTCAGCCGGTGAACTAGGAAAGAAATTTCAGACTAGAGAAATCATTAAAACATATTTTTGTGTAACACGGGGCTGGACTGAGGATTCAGGAATGATTGATTATTCGTGTGCTCAAACTCAGTATGAAACTTTGGTGCGCGTGGAGTTACCATTTTCGACAAAGCGTTATGAGAGATCTCGTTATAGTCTAGTGAGGGTTAGGCCTCTGACAGGGAGAATGCATCAAATTAGAAAGCACTTCGCTCATTTGTCTCATCATTTAATTGGAGACACAGTTTATGGAGATGGTGAACAAAATAGAATTTTTAGAGAAAAACTTGGAATCAGACGACTTTTGCTTAAGGCTCAAGTGATTGAGTTTCAGCACCCGAGATCTGGATGTAGGGTTCGAGTAGCTTCGCGCTGGAGTGGGGATTGGCATCGAGTGTTTGATCTTTTTGGAGTGTGTGCTTTTGTATGAGAGTCTATTCTTATACAAATTTCCGAATTTCGGATTTTTAGTTCAACACATTTTTTCTAAACCACGCAATCCACTCGGGCTTTAAGTACTCGTCTACTTTTGGGTCAAGATAAATATAGGCAGCAAGGTCAGCAAAGCACTCTTGTGGGATTGTCATCGAATAAGCCGACGGAAACCCATGTTTTATACCAAACTCTCGATTGAGTTTTAGAAGTTCTTCATATTTTTTTTCATTAGAAAGTTTCTTCATTTGAGTCATCGCAAGAACCATTTCTTCAGGAGCAATTCCTCGAATGATATGCCCGGTTCCTTCTGGTACCCAACCTATAAGATCTAGGAATTCTTTAGACTCAGCGAGTTTCATACTGAAAGCATGAACCATCTCGTGGAAAACAGAAAAAACTCGTATGTCAATTTTGCTATAAGGATCAAGAAGAGGGGAGTCTCCAGAATTTAATATTCCATCCGCGATATTGATACTTTTATCTACGCCCCACACCCAGAGTCCAACAAAGTCGAGGCGTTCGTATTTATTTTGATCTCTTCTTTGAAAGGAAAAACTGTAGCGGTAAAACGTATCGAATCCATTTTCAAGAATCTGGGCTAAGAAATGGGGCAGCTTACCTTCATAGACAGTTGCAATCAGAGTGCTCATCGCCTGGTATTCTGACTCAGTCCAGGGTTTGGGCATCGTAGCTTCGCAAAAAGAAGAGTCGATCCAACCCGTTTCACAGGTTTTACCAGGAGAAAATTTGAAATCTTTGAAGGTGAATTGGGTGGAACCCCAGGAATGGGAAGTGGACAAAAAAATGAGTATTGTTAAAATATTACCCGGCTTCACGTCGCTTTTTATATATCAAAATAAGCGAATATACAAACTGGGTGTATTAAAATTAGATAGGTGCTTTTGGCATGCTAGCAACTGTAAGAGCTCGATCATAAAACTGGAACGTTTTGCGTGAATCATCAAGAATTTGTCTCTCTGGGCAAATTACAGGTTCATTAGGGAATTCTACGTCGAAAAGTTCCGTACGGCATTTTCTTTTTACCTCAGAAACAAGCAATTCCAGTTTTTTGCCATGAACATCATCTGAGGGCTCAAGCTCCGCCACACCCTCAGGGATATAGCGGTAAAATGAAGGAACCTCCGCTGACCAAAGCAGTGGAGGGGAGTACAAAGATTTAAATTTACGGTGTGAAGCGCTTACATTGAGATCCACGACTTCACCATACTGAGTAGCAATCCAGAAGTGGACGTTTTTGTCCCAACAACCCGCCCAGACAGGTTTTTGATTTTCTAGAATTTCAATCCATGCGGCTTTTCCATACATGACTTGAGATTCGATTTTGTACGTCTTTAGCGCTTCTGATCCAGCAATTGCAACAAAAAGAGGATAATCTGTGCGGTCACCTAAAAGGCGATCGGCCGCAAGTGTAACAACTCGAGATACTTCTGCGATAACTGGCTGAGGAGTCACAGAACTTCAAGGCCTCTTTTGATGAGTTCAGAGAGGTCTTTTGAGGTTTGTGCAATCTGGTTCAGATTTTTTTTAAGTTCAGGTATCCAAGATGAGTGGAGTTGATGAGTCTGATCTAATTCGATCAGCTCATAGCGCAGAAGCCAGTCTTGAGGGTACTTCCTTTCAAGTTCAGCAACAATTTCTGTCATTTTCGTGTCTATAGGTTTTTTCTTTTCTCGCATTTCTCGAACTTGCGCGTAGAGTTTGCAGAGGTCTTGGTTTTCTTGAGTGAGGTTTGATTTTTGTGAGCGTGGCTTTTGTGTAAAACCACCTACTGCATTTAGGTATTTTTTTCGATCAGCAGCTCCTCCAAAAACTGAAATAATCTGAGCTCCGCACGCCATATCGTAAACGCCCCATTCGGGTTGAAATAAAATCTGATCTTTTTGTGAAACCGTACAGTTTTGAAATGTAAGAACAAGGTTCTTGCCTTCTTTTTGAAAAATATTTTTCAACACACCTTCTACGGTGACACCGGATTCGAATTCCATTCGGCCTTTTTGTGTATCTTTAAATCCAAGAGATCTTAAATCTTCCAAGCTAAGTTCAGATGCAGGCTTTTCAAATTTTAAAACTTTTCCTATAGGAGAGCCAAATCCCTCCTTATGTTGGCTTACGCCCTGACCTTCAATTTCTTGATCTTGGTATGAGAGTTGAACGGGGCCTTGAAATTTTAGATAGGCAGGGCGTTTTTTTTCGTCGAGGCTAAAACTGCTTAAACATCCACTCACTTGGATGCCGCTGTCGTAAACAGTAGTATTTACCAAAGCAGAACGTTGCGCTTTTTCTAAGCCTACAATTCCCCCCTGTTTGTATGCCATTTGATTTTCTAAATCATGCAGTCCTTGTACTAAGGCCTCAAAACTAGATGCTACAAAAAGTTGAGGTTGTGGCTTAGTGATATCAAAGTTAGTTCGAATGCAGTCTACTGAAAATGGAATTTTTTTTACATGCGGATCCAGACAATGATAGCTTTCCGAGACTGACGATAAAAGTCCAGCACCATAAATTTTTGGATTGTTCATTGGACCCACTAAACCATATTCAAATGTCCACCAGCCCATACGCGAGAGCTGTGTAGCTTCACTCACGTAGTCAACAGATGCAAGGGCTTGATCAAGTTGCTTCTGCGCAGCTTGGATGTCTCTGGGTTGAGATTTGGGGTCTTCTTTAATTTCTGAAAGATTTCGGATGGCTTCGTAGACATTGAGATCCTGACTCGACATAATTGCTTTGCGTGAAATTTCACCATAGCACCTGAGATACTCCGCATAAGCTGGATCGGCAATGATTGGAGCATGTCCAGCAGCTTCATGAACAATATCTGGAGCAGGAGTATAGGAGAGGTGTTCAATTTTTCTCATGTCACAGGCAATAGGCAGAATCCCTAATGAGAGGTATTCCATAAACGCAGCAGGTGGAATAAATCCGCTAACAGCCACCGCACGCCATCCAAATTTGCTTAAACACTCGTCCATTTCTTCAATCAAAGGGATTCGTTCTTCGCTGATCCCCGTTTCACATAATCCATCAAGATATTTTTGGTGAGCATGTTTTGAAAAAAATGATTTTGCGATTTTTAAAATAAATCTCCAACTTGCATGATCCATAGGTGTGTAGAGAGACGCATCTTGCTCTACGATATAGGTTTTCAAGTAGTCGGGAATCTCTTGTGTAAGAGTTTGCTTCTTTGCGCACATCATCTTGATTGGAAAATAACCTAAGCCTTGGTATGTAAGCAACTACTATGCAGAAGCAAGAATTGAAGTATGAAGCAGACCATAAGGGTCCAGTTTGGAAGCACCCTTTTATGGTTTATATTTTACTCACGGTCCCATTGTTCTTGTTTTTAGTCTTTATGGGATGGCTTGCATGGACACAGGGTTGGATCCCTCAGCGGTGAGTCCTGTTTCTAAGCTTTTGATAGGTTCTGGTCTTCTGTTTGTTCTGATGGGGCTCCTCTGGGAGTATGGAGGTCAGATTTTCCCATGGGGGAAGTATATTGGAAGGCTTCCAGGGGATATTGTGATAGAAAAGCCAGGGTTCCAGTTTTATTTTCCTTTGGCAACGAGTTTGATTCTCAGCGGTGTACTATCATTACTAGTTTATCTTTTTCGGTCTAAATAAAGGAGTTTTTATGATTCACATTGGTCAATCTTTTCCAGAGTTTTCTCTGCCCAACCAAGAGGGGCAAGTGCGATCTAAGAAACATTATGAAGGAAAGTGGTTTGTTGTTTTTGTTTATCCTAAGGACGACACTCCAGGTTGTACAATTGAAAGTAAAGCTTTTAGTGCTGCAAAATCTGAGTTTGAAAAAATTGGCGCTTTGGCAATTGGTTTGAGCGAAGATGATGTCGGTTCTCATCTTCAATTCTGCCATAAATATGGACTTAAGACCGAGATGCTCTCTGATACCCAGACTACGCTCCTTAAGGCTCTTGGGGTAGGTCGTTCCGAGTGGAAGGGTACAATGTATTGGGACCGTACAAGTTTTTTAGTGGATCCACAGGGTGTGGTGAGAAAAGTTTATACTGGAGTTAAGCCAGATGGGCACGAGAAGGAAGTTCTTCAGGATATTCAGACCCTCGCTCGCTCCAAGTGAACTAGCGAGAGTCTGAATAAAGAATAGGTTTAATCCAATCCTTTCATTTCATTTTTCAGAAATGCTTTATGGTTAGCTTCTTTCAAAGTTCGCTCAAAATCTGTTTTCCCTTCGTTTAGAAGTTGTTTGAGTGCTTTGTTGATCAGGTTGGCAGCATTACTTCGGCACATCGAAATGGCTTGTTCTCTTGTGTAAGGCCCTGCATAAGCACGGATCGCACATTCAGCATTTGCTAGAGTGCCTGTGCGCTTACAGAGCAGAAGGGATTCACTTCGTGTGAAGGGTCCCATATATGCCTTGATCGCGCATTCTGCTGGTCCAACACTAAAGGCACCTGAGCAGAGTTCAGTTGCCTCGTCTCGAGTGAACGGACCTGCGTAAGCTTTATCTACACAATCCAGGGTTTTTCCTGGGTCATGCGAGTTTTCTGCTACACAGTGATATCGGTATCCATCTTGGATCAGATCAAATGGATCGCCAGGTGCCGCGAATGTTGTTATTGAAAGAAAAGTTAAAATTAAACTCAGTAAGTATTTCATAGATTTTTTCCTTCAATACCAGGCAATATCAGATCAACTTTGCTGTGATGTACATACCTAGTTTTGCATTGTTGATTGTGATGTTTTGTGAAGGATAGATTTCTACGAAAGGACTGAGGTTAAAGTTTCCAGAAAAATCATAGCTAATCCCTGTTTGTAAATCAGAGACATCGGGAATCATGTAAGCAATCGATTCGCCCAATTTGTTTTTTCCACCCATTTCATAGGTCCATACGAAAGCTAGTTTTGAATTGAGTTGGTACTGGATGCTAGGAGCGATGTAATATTCTAGATTGCCACGGTATTCACCGTCTACAACAGAGTGAGTGTTAAATGTATTTGCCCAAAGATAACTCATAGTGCTCAGTGACCATCGAGTGCCAGGAAGGTTGTAAGAAGCGATTTGAGTGCTGCGAATTCCCGTGACAATCCCAAAGGCTTTTGAAGCATCTGTTGTGGGTAGATATGCTCTGAGATCTGCCCAAAGATTAAAATTAGAAGTTTTAATGAGATTAGATTTTTCAGCTTTTACTGCAAAATCTTGAAGCGACATACTTTGCCCTTGTGTCAGCTTGTAATGAAATTCGATGCGAGGTCCGAAAGAAAGCTCATCTGTGGCGCGGTAACCGATGTATACAACGTTTCTTAAGCGTTGTGCTCCGCCCATGGCGTCAGTTCCCGTTGGAGATTGAGCATTTAAAGGATTGCTGAGTTGTCCTCCGTCATAGATTCCAGAGTAACTGATTCCAACTGGACTTTTCTGAACTTTAGCTTCGATTGTATTCGTATTATCAACAGCAAAACTTGTATTTGCAGAAAAAACCGCGCCTATCGCCAAAGCGATTGAAAATAAATTCCTCATTGATCCCCCCCAAGGAATAAAAAAGTTTATATAAAAACCGACTGCATAGTCCCCTCTAGCAAGTCGCTTGCCAACACATGAATGCTACAGCAGCTCTATATTTGTCAAGAAAGTAGCTTTCTGACACTTTTTTGTTTGAGTGGTGCGATTTGGGAGTTCCTATTTAGGCATGACTCTTTGCGTCTTGCGTCTGCCATTCCGAAAATTTTTTTTCCGCCTGCTCAATGATTGTGAGTCTCATCGAGTCTCGTTTTAGACCCGTCACGCCTTCAAACACATTGGCGTCAAAAAGTCCGAAGTGAATATTGGCTGGCTGATAGTTTTCTGGATCACTACCAGTGACATGTCGGAGTAAAGCTCCCAGTGCTGTGGTTGCGGGCGGTGCTGAATGAGGTTGTTTCTGAATTCTTTGTAGAATAAACCGCGCAGCAAGGAGTCCACATGCGGCTGACTCTAGGTAGCCTTCTACTCCTGTAATTTGTCCTGCTAAATAGACGAGAGGATGTCCCTTAAGTGAGAGGTCAGGCCTTAAGACTCTAGGACCGCAGACATAAGTGTTTCTATGAATTGATCCTAAGCGCAAAAATTCTGCGTTTTTTAGAGCAGGAATGGTTTTAAAAATACGAGTTTGTTCTCCGTATTTGAGTTTGGTTTGAAATCCGACCATATTATAGGCGGTTCTTGCTAAGTTCTCAGGTCTGAGCTGAATAACTGCGTAATAGGTTTCTCCTGTTTGAGGGTGACTGAGTCCAACAGGTTTCATAGGACCAAATCTGAGGCTATCACGCCCTGTGGCTGCAATGGCTTCAATGGGTTGGCAACCTTGGAAGAATTTTTCTTTTTCAAATGATTTAGGCGCGACTTTTTCTCCATGAATGAGTTCATCGATGAAAGCATAGTATTGCTCGCGGTTAAGGGGGCAATTGATATACGCTTGTTCATCCCCTTTTCCATAGCGATTCGCGATGAATGCATGGTTCATGTCAATCGAAGAGGTATCAATAATGGGTGCAATGGCATCGTAAAAATAAAGATCGTTTGCACCCGTGGCGAACGCAAGCCATTGACCCAATTTATCTGATGTGAGAGGGCCAGTAGCGAAAAGTGTAGGAACGTTTTCAAATGGCTGAGTGACTTCTTCGTTTGTGAAAATGATGTTGGGGTGTTGCTTGAGAGTTTGCGTGATGGCTTCTGAGAAAATTTCTCGATCAACAGCCAGTGCTTCGCCGCCAGGGACAGCTGCATTTTCAGCTTCTTTGATAATCAGTGAGTCGAGTTTAAGCATTTCGGATTTAAGAATGCCAGGAGCAGAGGTGGGGGCTTTAGATTTAAAAGAATTGCTGCAAACAAGTTCAGCGCATTTTTCTGTTTTATGAGCGGGTGTCATTTGAATGGGGCGCATTTCATGAAGAATGACTTGAGCTCCTGCTTGAGCAAGCTGAAAGGCAGCTTCACTACCGGCCAGGCCTGCTCCTACGACATGCACTCGAGATTTTGACATGCCGTTCCTTTAACATAGTTTCTGAGGCACTTAAACTAAAGATAGATATGAATCTTTCCGCTGCCATGGATGCGTTTCTGGATACTCTCAAAAAGAAGGAAAGAGCCAGCGAGAACACAGTTCGGGCTTATCAGATTGATCTTTTACATTGGCAGCAGGCTTTGGAAAAGAAGGGGTTAAGTCAGGTCAGTTCTTTGGGGGAGGGGCTTGAGCCCTTGCATTTGCGCTCTTACCTTTCTGGACTATACGAAACTCATGAAAAGACTTCGATCTGTCGTAGGCTATCTGCGATTCGATCGTTTTTGAAGTTTTTAAGGACTCAAGGTTGGATTGATCGAGATGTTGGCAGGTTGATTCACATGCCAAAGACTCAAAGGGATTTACCGCGATTTTTGAAAATTGAAGAAATTCAGGAGTTAATCGAAGCGCCGGATGTTTCCTCCGAGTTGGGCCGTCGTGACCGAGCTCTTTTTGAAGTGATGTATGGTTGTGGACTTCGCGTGAGTGAAGCGGTGGGGTTAGACGTGGCCGATGTGGATTTAACTCAAAGTTGGGTTCGTGTTTTAGGAAAGGGATCGAAAGAGAGAATGGTTCCGTTTGGTCCTCCTGCTGGCGACGCTTTGAAAAATTATTTGAAGGATCGAAAGTCGGATGAAGTAGCGCTTTTTGTAAATTATAAAGGAAGTCGGTTGACTTCTCGAAGTGTGGCTCGGATATTAAATAGGCATTTGGTTCGTGTGATTTCTTCAAAGAGTCTGTCGCCACATGGATTACGTCATAGTTTTGCGACACACTTGTTGGCGGCAGGGGCGGATCTTCGAACGATTCAAGAAATGCTGGGGCATGCGAATCTTTCGACCACTCAGCGGTATACTCAAGTTGATCTAGGAGCGTTGATGGATGAGTACCGGAGTTTTCATCCGTTAAATAAAAGGTAATGTGAGTAGTCAGAGGCTTGTTCTCGCACAAAAAGTCCCCCTAAATCTCTGGAAAACCCAGCCCCCTCTTGTTATGACTTAAGATACGTACCTTTATGGAAAGTTTACTAAATTTTCTCCTCGGATTTTATGGCCCCGCGCCATACTTCTTTGTTTTTGGAATTCTACTCCTTTGCGGGTTAGGGTTGCCTATCCCAGAAGACATCACCCTATTTGTAGCAGGAATGCTTTCTTATTATGGCGTGACCAGTCTTATTACTATGATCATTATCAGCTTCGTAGGGGTTCTCTTAGGGGATTCTATTATTTTTGCTCTGGGTGCATTTTATGGAAGAAAGATGGCGCAGAAGTGGCCCTTTTCCCGATTTCTAACTCCTGAGCGACTTACCGAAGTAAAAAAACGCTTTCACAAAAGAGGGAATAAACTCATTTTTGCCGCTCGATTTATGCCCGGGTTAAGGGCGCCTATATTTTTCTCAGCCGGGACTCTTCATCTTCCGTTTCGTGTGTTTTTCTTTTACGACGGGATGGCGGCTTTGATCAGTGTGCCGACGATTATTGGAGCAGTCTACTATTTTGGAGATGAAGTGGATCATGTCATTCGTGTGATCCAAAAAATAGAGCATGGGATAGCTTTTGTTATTCTTGCTATTTTTTCTTTGCTTGTTTTTAAATGGTATTGGTCTCGTCGGAAAAAAGTATGAAATTTTTTTATACTTTCCTAATGAGCTTACTGATTTTATTTTCCGCTTGCAAAAAAAAACAGCCCATCCAAACTCTTGTTCCTTCAGAGAAACCGATCTCCGTGTCTGCTTCAGTTCAGCAATGGTGTTCAGAAGTAAAAGATGGCATTAGAAAATATAAATGGCCCATAGAGCCCTGTGAATCTTCAGGGGTGCCGATTCAATGGCAAGTGGGAGGTACTTCAGTTCAGGGTCGTCCGCTGGTTTATTCTGAGTTCGGAGATTTGCACTCTAAAAACATAACTTTGATTTTCTCTACAGTTCATGGCGATGAGATTACGCCCCTTTATCTTGGGATTCAAATTGCTCGTTGGTTAACGGATCATCGTAATGAGTTGCAAGGCACACGAGTGGTGCTGGCTCCTTTGGTAAATCCTGATGGATTTTTTCACGCTCCACCTACACGTGTGAACTCACGCGGGGTAGACGTCAATCGCAATTTTCACACAAAAGATTGGGAGTCAAAAGCGCTGACTGCATGGAAAAATAAATTCCGTGCAGATCCAAGACGTAATCCCGGATTAAAGCCTAGATCTGAACCTGAAACCTTATTTCAAGAAGAGTTAATTAGTAAACTCAAGCCTCAAAAAATTCTTTCGATACATTCACCTCTAAATTTCATGGATTATGACGGCCCATCTGGAATTTCACTTCAACAGTTTTCAGCAGAGTATGTAAAAACATGTGTCAGGTTGAAGCAAAATCTTAAAGCTACTCCTGGGGGGTTTTTCCCCGGTTCTCTTGGAAATTATGCAGGACAGGAGTTAGGGATTCCAACACTTACTTTAGAGCTCCCTTCAGCGGACCCCAAAAAGGCCCATTCGTATTGGATGCAATTTAGTCAAGGAATTCGAACCATGATTGAATTTATGGTACCGGATTCTGCATTTTTAGAAATTGGAAATAAAAAAGGTGAAGCGTGACGCTTCGGATTCCTCTCTTAATATTTTTTCTTTATCTATTGCACGGGTCATTTTTAGGGTTGTCTGATGATGAAGCTTATTACTGGGTTTGGTCCCAGTTTCCCTCTTGGAGTTATGCTTATCATCCACCGATGGCAGGATGGCTGATTACACTTTTTAGTTTTACAGGATTAGTTCGGTTACCCGCAGCTTTGATTGTTGCTGTTTTGTTATGGCTTACGGCTTTATGGATGAGAAGAGAAGGAGTGCTGAAGTCTCGGATTGAATTTGCCTTGATTGCATTATTATCATTTGCAGGTTTTTTTTCTCTTTCATGGATGATCGTTCCGGATACGCCCCTGTATTTGGGTTGGATCATTGCATTTTATTCTGCAAGTAACCTTTGCTTTTCAAAGTATTCTATTAAAAATATTTTTCTTTTAGCGTTGGGTATTTGGATTGCAATGCTTTCAAAATACTCAGGAGTTTTGATTCCTCTTTCTTCAATGATTGCCATTTGGATATGGGGGTCAAAGCATGTAAAAAAGATGGGAAGTATTGCTATTATCATAGGAAGTGTTTTGGCAGCTATTCCAGTTTTGATTTGGAATTCGCAACATGAGTGGGCATCTCTTTTATACCAGGTGAGTGAACGTCATGGTGGAGATGTTTCTTTACTTCGTTATGGTAGGTTTTGGTTAATACAGTTTTTGTTGGCAGGTCCTGGATTATTTTTTTACGCGTGGAGTTTATTCCAAAAGAAAAAAATAACTCGAGCTGAAAAATATATTTTAGTTTGGGCTATTCCACCTGCGTTAGTGTTTGGGTTGCAACCTCTGATTTCTGATTTCAAGCCTCACTGGGCTTTTGCTGCTTGGTTACCGATTGCTCTAGGATTTGCTGTGAATGTGGGTTTGGGAAAAACTCGTGTGATTTTATTGAAAACGCAACTGGTATACGGCTTATGCGTTACAGTTTTTATTTTTATTGCATGTCATATCCCGTTGGGGGGGATGTTATTTCATTTAAAAGATTCAAGATGGGATGTCACAAACGATTTTTACGGATGGGAAGTGCTTAGGACGTTGGTGAAGGAAAACATTCCTATTATGGGGAATCGTTATCAAACTGCAGCGCAAGCGGCTTATGCAATGAGAGATGCACAGAGGGTTTCGATGGTACCACGAGACATAAAAGCCCGTGATGAGTGGGCTGATTTTGAAGCTAAAGGAATTGTCGATAGCAATGGTCCTGATTGGCCAAGATTAAAAAAACCAGCCTATTTTATTGCAGATCACCGATATGCAGATGCTCCAGAATTTCGAAATGCTCATTGTCAGTCATTAGGTCGTGCGGAAACTAGAAGAGGCTCGTATCTAGCTAAGTGGATCGAGATTTGGAAGTGTGTACCGCAGCTCTAAAGAGAATCATCATTTCTTCGTCTAGTTGATGAGGCTCTGAGATTAGTATGGTGCGAACTCGTCTAGGAAAAGTAAATTCAAGGCCATTGAATCGAACCTTCATTTTAACCCGGTTTTTTTTCTTTGCCCCTTTAACGCTGAATTCAATGAAGCCTTTATAGGGTAGGACTTGAAGATCAGAAATTTTATTTAAACGAGCAAGGCAGCGCTGATAAAGATGAAGCCACTTGGATTTTTTTTCTTTAAAATGGTTCCGCAGAGAGCTGGGAAAGGTCGTTTGTGTTGCCATAAGTTGTAGCCAATTGAACATGGTCGTTTCTTAGCCAACCGTATTCATGGACTGACTCATTAGCATTTTTTTTGGAAAGAATCAAAACTTTGAACCAACGATCGTTCCAATCAGCAACAATGTAGCTTGAGTTGGGGTTAGCTAAACCGATTACCGAATAAGCTAAACCAGGTCCAGAGTGAATTTTCACTTGGTTGCTCTTAGGTTTGACCATGAGCTTAGGTTCTTGAAGTGTAATTTTTTCTGGAGCCATGGCTTTTTGATGAATTTGGTCGACGACTGGGGCTGTTGTGATTGCCGCAACGTTGACTTCTGGCGCGGATTCAATAGCGGCTGCTGCTGCTGCACCTGCTGGGGCTTGAGCTGGAGTTGGAGTGATAGCAGATAGAGCAGGCTTTTCAGCTGCCTCACGAGACTTTTTCAATATTTTCTGTCCATGAATATAAAGGTAAATACCTGAAACAATCGCGATCATGCCAGAAACGGCAATCCCCATAGGGAGAAGTTTTTGAATTTTGGATTGTGTTGGGATGCTTAAAGGAACTTCAGGAAGTGGGTCTGGAAATTTCTTAGGGAGTACCTGTTGAGCAGACTGAGTTACAGGCTGAGTAAGAGTGGGTTGTGTAATGGTCTGTGTTCCTGTTTGTATTCTTCGTTGAGCGGGTCTAACGATAGGTTTGTTGTAACTCATGAGTCTATCCATTGCGGCTTTGTTCATAAGGGGTTCTTCAAAAGCTTCTGGAAGGATAATTTTTTCGTTTGAAGGTGCTTTATCAACTTTGATTGCATAGGTATCGCCTGGACGGATTAATGCATAACCTGCACAGCTGTAACATCGTGTGAAAGACCAGTGACTTCCTAGTTTTTCCTTGGCAATGGCTAATTGAGTTCCGCAGTGTGGGCAGCTCCAACGCATACATTAAGATTTCCAAGTCTTGTGGTTTTCGTCAATGGGCAGGAGTTGCCTTGTGTTCGGAGGAGGCTGTCAAATTTTTGTCTGCATCTGGCTTAGGAATGCGATCCATTTGTGGGTCTAAAATGCGGATGACCACTCTTCGGTTCTTTCCTAGGGCCTCATTGTTCCAGCTCCCATCAGGGTTTCTAGGAGAAAGGAGTGGTCTGGTATCAGCATATCCTATTGCAGTCAGTGATCCGGGATTGAATCCTCGGTCTAAAAACATTCTAACGACTCTTGATGCGCGTGCTCCAGAAAGCTCCCAGTTTGAGGGATAGATGCCACCTACAATGGGGCGGCTATCCGTGTGGCCTTCCACAACAATATTAAAAGCTTTGGATTCATTTTTTTGATGAGTGGAAATGCCTTCAACTAACTTAGATAAAATAATTTTTCCCTTAGCGCTGACATCAGCGGATAGAGTGTCGTAAAAGATAGTCGACTCAAAAACAATAGATACTCCTGTTGCGTCAGCTTTGATTGTGGTTTCTTTTTCAACTCCCAATTCGTTGATGAGTTGACTTGCAAATCGCAGAAGTTCTTTGTTAGGAGAAATATAGTTTCCATTAAACTCTTTTGAAAGAGCTTCTTTGACTTTTTCATATTGGTTTTCGTCCAGCTTCGCAAAGGTAAAAAGCATTACGAAAAATCCGCAGAGTAGAGTCATCATATCTGCATAAGAAACAAGCCAGTTGGATTCATCGTGATGAATGGGTTCTCTGTGTTCAGCAGAGACGCGCTCGTATCGCTTGGTCTCAATATCCTTTACTGCTTTAAGAAATTTCTTAACTGACATGAGATATTAACCTGCTTTTCTAACGACTCGTTCTCCTGGTAATAGATACGAATTCAACCCTTCGCGCATACTAATTGGATTGACTTGAGCTTTCAGCATAACAGCTCCTTCAACAATCATTCTGCGTAAGTTGATCTCTTGCTGAGTGCGCTCAGTTAAATTTTCTGCAATGGGGATAAAAACTAAGTTAGCTAGCGCAATGCCGTATAGAGTTCCGATTAATCCAATAGACATCGCGGGCCCAATGAGTTTCTGACTATCGGGTTGTCCAATTTTTTGCAAAAGTGCGATCATTCCTAGTGTGGTAGCTAATAAACCAAAGGCGGGGGGGAAGCGTCCAATCACACGAAACATGTTGGCTTCATGCATGTAGCGAGATTCTATAGTCTTGATTCTTTGTTCTAATGTATGTCTGATTTCTTGTTCATTGAGTACGCCTGCAGAAACTAATTCCACTGCTTCCTTTAAGAAATCATGTCGAATATTCGGGATGGAGTCTTTTAAAGCGGTGAGTCCTATGCTTGCTTTTTTGTTAAGCTCCATGATTTGAGCAATTACACCTGGGTAATCAACTTTATTTCTTCCTAATACTCGCATAAAGAAAACTTTCGCGAGTTGTAAAACTTTCCAAATGGGGAATGAAATACTGGCGGCTGCAGCTGTTCCTCCGCAGACGATTAAAATACCGTGGAAGTCTAAGAAAAAGTCTAAGTTGTCGGTAGTATGAATCAATGCTGAATACATAACCGCAATTCCACAGGCTAATCCAAAAAGTGAAGAGATATTCATTTTAAGCAGCCTCCTTTCTTAAGGCCGTTTTCCAGAGTTGGTATTGACTGACGACATAATTGTCGTCCAACTCCCTCATGCGAGAAACTAAAGTTCTGATGCAACTTTCGTAAAATCTAAGTTTTAGCTCATTGGATCGCGACATCAGTTCATTAAAGGCTTCTTTAGAAACATGAAAAAGTTGGCATTCAGCTAATGCTTTGACTGTTGCGGATCTAGTGTTTTCATCTATGAGAGACATTTCTCCAAAGCAGCTGCCTTTTCGTAGTTGTCCGATATCGTAGGTGTCACCAGTTAGTTTATTAGTTTTGAAGACACCTGCAAGACCGTCTAAAATTAGATAAAGCCCCCATGAGGGTTCTCCCTCAATAATGATATTGGCATGACTTTCGAATGTCATGAGAGTTCCCATCTTCATGAGTTGCATGAGTTCATTTTCATGAAAGGTTCTCAGCAATTTTACATCCTTCAGCAAAGAAAGCAGAAGTTTTGGGTTTAGCTGTGGTCCGCTCATCCTGCAGCTATCTTTCTAGTTCCATCAGTTTGATCAAGCGGAATGATGTGATTGGGAACAGATCCAGTCATTCCAGATTCTTGTCCGTTAGAAAACATGCGTTCGTTGGTTTCAATCAGATTAATGAGACCTTCGTTTGACATGACTTTCATACGGTTTAAGATTTTTCTTTCCACATTTTGATAGGTTTCGCGACTAATGAGTTTTGCCTGTTCGAGTTCTTCTTCAAGTTCTAAAACAAGTTCTTTAGGTGATCGTGAGAAAACTGTTTCTCGAATATCTTTTGATGCACCTTTTAAAAATTGGATCAATTCGTCGTGTCTTAGGCTTAAGATAACTTCGAGCAACTGCCCGTCTCTTAGGAATCTTAAGGTTTCAATGCTGACGAGTTTGCCTTTCACGTTTCTCGCATTGTCCGGATTATTGCTCTCGAGTGTTTTCACAACTGTTTTTTGAACCTCGGGGCTGGTTCTTTCTAATAAGCTTACTAGAACCTCAGAGCCGGGCAGGGCTTCAGTGTTGAGTCGTGGGTTTTCTTTTCGTTTTCTCTTAAGAGCGTTTGCGACGTTAAAAATATAATCTCTGGGTAAATAGTCTATGCGAGAAAGTTCGCCCAAAATTCTCATTCGTATATCGTCATCAAGGTTTGCAAAAATAGTTGTTCTTTTTTGAGGATCACATTGAGTTAAAACTATAGATTTAACGGTAAGATTTTCTGTGCGAATGAGTTCCAAAATTTGGAGTCCATCCATGTCCGTCAAAAAATCAAAGAGGTTAGATGAACGATTACCCATCACCGCAAGTTTTCCGGCAACAGTTCTGTTGTGAAGTCTTTTGAGGAGGTCGATTTTTTCATCGTCAGTTAGTTCAAATGGATTTTTTGCGTAAAACTCCATAAGCTCCGTCATGTCAGTTTGTAAGCTTGCATCTCGAAGCATATCCATGACAATGGTTTCGCCAAAAATGTAAATGTATTGCGCTGTGGTTTCTACTCCTTCTTCAGTCAGGATTCGTGTAAAAACGTGCTTAGCGACTTTAGGATGCTGCACAAAAACAGAAGAAAGTTCTTCGATAAGACGTTCAATTTCGTATCTTTTGTTGAGGTTCGAGTGACGTTCCTGCGGGGTTTCCCCATCTGGATTGGCGAGTTTACCTGTTAGCGGAAATTCACCTCCAGGAGTATTTTCTATGCCATTGAGCATTTTATAAACATGAGAAAATGATCCTGATTTTGGTTTTAGAGTCATGACAAATATCAATAGTAAAAGTAATAAGACAGAGCCTGCAAAGATAACTCCAAAGATTTTAAATTTTTGAAGTTCGGCTTGAACAGCATCACCGTTTTCTACACGTTCAATTTTTTCAATGCGGGTGTATTTTTCTTCTCTCTGGTTAGTTTCGTTTTTGTTTTCTTGCGCAGATGTTTTTTGATTGTGAGTAGCGTTACTGTTTAAATTAGAATTTGTTGTATTCTGGTGAGTGGAGTTGTTTTTTGAATCAGAAGTAAGAGTTGATTTTTCAGATTTAGCAGAAGCCAGCCCGCGTCTGCCTCCTGTGATCAGTGTTCCATCTTCTGCGTAATAAGAGTTCAGTTCTGGTTTTGGAAATTTAATCGCTTTTGCAGTAATGTTAACGTTTTTGAATCCACTCGTCTTCAGTTTAGCCATTTCAATGATATTATTGCGATCTTCTGGAGGAAGATTTTCATCGAGTAAAATTGTAGCTGAGAGTTCTTTGATCTTAATGGCCGTGTCTCCATCTTGAATGTACTCTCCATAAGTTCCGTATTGAGCTTCTTCACTGTTGACCGCTGCGGTGTTTAGGTTGAAATCTGTAAGCAAGCATTGATCAGGGCAAAATTTTTGAAACAATCCTTCAATGGCAGCTTTAAATTCTTTTGAAACTTTATCTCGAAGTTCAGAGAGCTTTCCTGCAGAGCCTAAAGGCTGAGGAAAATGTGCGACCAAAGTATCAATTTTTACAGGGTAATCTAACGTATCTAAGTATTGTTGTATGAGATCCACTAACTTGCTTCTGGAAACAGGTCCCACTTGATCGTCTACAAGAATTTTGACTTGTGCTGCAGAAGGAGCCAGGTCTTGATTTTTAGGAAGATCAAAATCTTCGAACCCTGGAGAAATCTCTTCTTGAGTAGCAACATCCACACTGACTTGAACTGACATGAGTTTACACTGATCACGGCAGTATTTTTCGATGACAGGTTCGATGAGTCTTCGAATCTGGTTTTCTGCAGTTTTCTGTGTAGCGCTGTAGACGCTTACAGCTGCGTTGACTGTAGTATTTATTGCCAAGAATAATATCGCTACCTTTATAAGTAATATCTTCCCTAACAAATTCATGGTGAAGCTAGCCCCCTCTGTCTGAGTTCTTTTCTTTCTATAAAGCGCTTGAGGCGTATATTGTCTGGACTATATCTGAGCGCTTGCTTCCAAGATTTAAGTGCAAGTTCTGCTTTTCCTAAACGTTCAAGCAACGTTCCTCTCATTGCATGTAATTTTGGATCGGTTTGGTATTGTCTAATCAGTTGATCGGTCTCAAGCAATGCACGTTCGTATTCTTTATTGGCGTACAGTTGTTTGATGAATGCAACACCAGATAGATAACTGGTAGATTGCTCTGGAGTTTCGTTTTCAGAAGCTACAAGTCCCATTTCTCTTTCAAGATCAGTGCGACGACCTTCATCTTCTGGAAGGTTTTTTGGAAATCGACTAGTGATTTCTCGATCGGAAAATGAAGGTGGACGTTTTTTCATAGATTCGTCAACCACGTTTCCGTCACTGCCCACGTTCCCTTTACCTTTGTCTGTAAAAGCAGGGGAGACAGGAATGACAAAATCAGAGACTTGATTGTTTCCGGTGTTTGGGAATTCAACTTCTACTGAGCGGTCTCCTTTTTTAGTTCTAAGAATAATATTTTCATTTTGTTGAGGTCCGGTTCCTACATTATAAGGACCAAATGGATTGCCGATGGGCTTATTGGTTTCAGCTTCGGAATTATTAGTGGCAAAAACAGATTTCATTGTAGAGCAGCTATTGATTCCAAGAATGGAAATCAATCCAATCAGAAGTATGGTAAGTGTGTTAAAACGCATAACCCACTCCTACTCCGATCTCAAGACCTGTGAGAGTTCCGTTATTGGTTGTTCCTGAAAATTGGCTTGCTGCTGGTCGATAACCTAAGATCGCATCTACTCCCCAATGTTTTGCCAATCGCCATTCGTAAGAAACGCGAATAAGCGCGCCTAAGAACCCGCCTGCATAAGTTCCACCGATAGCTGTAACAATGCCTCCACGGGGACGATTAAAATTTTCAACCTCTCCAATAATGTTCCAAGTATGTGTAAATAAAAGTGTGAGGTTAAATCCACTCCAGACGTTATTGGTTATAGTGCTGCCGCCTATAAGACTTGAGGTATCAAGAATATAGTCCATTTCAAAGCCTACTTCTTTTTTCCGATTATCGTAGCGTTCTACGAGTCGAGCCATGATTGCCAGTGCACTCGTGCGAGTTCCAATGTTAGGTTCGTTGAGATAGGCAGTTCCTAAGAAAAATCTTGTTTCAGGTACGTATTCTTCATTCTTACGGGCTTGATCAATTTGAGTGAAGTCTTCACCTCGTCGAAATGCAGACGCTCTTGAGGTTTCAGAGTTGTAGCTTCGTGACCAAATTACAGATCCTGTTTCTGCATCGACTGTATACATGGAAAGCACCATGCCGGTGGGTTGATAAGCAAAAGCAACATCCATGAAATTTGAGATTCCTGTGGTTTTTGCGATTCGATAAAGTTCAGATTGATTAGTTTCGGGTGACGAAATCACGACTTGATCGCCGTTGAGAGTTGTGCGTTTCGCTTTGCAAGGCAGACATTGGATCATTCTTGCTTTGGTGGTTTTAATTATTTTTTCTGTAACAAGCAGTTCGATGTGTTGTTTGAACGAGGGGGGGATATTTTCGCTCATGGCGATGTTGCGGATGGACATGTCTTTGATTCCTGAGACTTGTCCATTTTTTAAATCATATTCAAAGTCTGCAAGTACATCGTTTAGAACTTCATAGAAGTTCCGAGTTTTACTGTCTTCGTCTTTTTTAGTTTCTTTCACAGGTTCTTTTACGGTCTCTACGACTTGGACTGTTTCATCAGCAGCAAAAGAGTGTTGCATGAAGATTGTCATCGAGATGAAAATCAAAAATTTTGCAGCTTGCACAAAACAATCCTTTCCAGGGATGGCTCCCCATAAGCTTTTCGGAATTAAATTAAGTACTTTTAATATTTCTTAGGGGCTGGGAGTTTTTTGCCGATCAGACTCTGAAGGATTGTAGAGTCATGCCTATACGCAGTTTTGCCATTTTCTTGACAGTTGTTCTAATTCTTTGGAATGGCTGTTCTTCTGCGCCTAAACAGGAAGACGCGCCGCCTCATCCAGCGCCACCTATTGCGCCGCCCTACGTTCAGGTTCCGCATCCGTTTAAGCATGACATGGCTGATGTGCAGGCCATCTTTCACTCGAAGCAAGCTCCAGCTATGGATTCACTCAAAACTTGTGATGCTTCAGTTGAGAAACTTCGTGAAAAAACAGTGAGTGTTGAAGAGTTTAAACTAGGAGTCCAAGAACTTGTTCGCACGGATCCTGTTGGTTATCACTGGTGTTTTTATGGAAAAATTTTAGAGCTAGAAAAAATTCTGAAAGAGGACACGTTTGTTGATGAAAAACAGAAACATGTTTTAGGAACCTATTCGTTTTTAGTCCCTGTTGCGAAGGGTTATATGGCTGAGTTCCAGGATAGTCGTTATTTACGCTGGGCCATTTCGTATTACACGAAGCTCAGTGAGTGGGTTTTTTACCGTCGAGTAGAGACGGGGCCCGCGATGACACAGGAATTAGTGGAAGCTGCGGATGCTTACCATGCATGGCGAGGGCATACGCCTGAAGGTCAATCGGTTTTGGAGAAGTATAACCTTGTTCCTCCAGGAAAATATGAAGGCGAAGTGAAGCTTGACACCAAAGCAGCGAAAGTAGAAACGCTTACACCGCCAACTGACGGCGCACCTGCAAAGACCCCAGAAGAAGTGCCGCTGACTTGGGTGAGTGATTCAGCTTTGAGCGGAAAGACTCCTGTGACGTTACCTACTCCGACGCCTACGCCTACTCCAAGTGCAAGTCCTGTGGCTGTGACAGCCCCTGTTGTTCCTGAGCGCGCACCTGCGACTGTGACCGCGGCGCCGCCTCCTGTTGCACCGGCCACACCTCCGGCACAAGCTCCAGTCACAGTGCCTGCTACTCCTGCTGTTGCGCCTGAAGTGGCACCTTCCATGCCTACCGCGCCTTTACAGCAGGGTCCCTGATGAGGATGAAAACCATGAAGGAATGGTTGAACGAGCACATACAGAAACTCTGGAAATTCCTCGAAGCCGACGCTGAACTTCGTCGCAAGAATCAAGAAGTGAATAAGTATAATAAGAAGTGGATCGTCTACCCACTGGGGCTGCTCTTGTTTGTGAGCTTGTTCATCTTGGCGAGAAATTTGACGGTGACACAGACGATTCCAAAAATTCTAGCAGAGCATCCTGAGGATTTTTTCTTGGTGAAAGAGGGAGGTGTTTATTTTAAAGATGCTTCAAAAAAAACAAAAATTACTCTCCCGATGCGAAATCTTTCAGTTCTACCTGGTTTTGATGTGAAAAATATTTGGTATGAATTTGATGTGGTATTGCCGGAGAAGTTTAGATCGCGAACTGATTTGGGGATGATGGTTTCAGCGATTTGGGGGCGCTATAAAGTTTATATCGATAATCAGTTGGTGGACTATGGAAGAGATGACATGAATGTGATCCCAGTTACACAGCATGCGTTTAAGTTGTTTGTGCAGGTGGATGGAGAGGGCTTGCCGAAGTACGGGATACGAGGAACATTTCCTGTGGTGATTGGAAATATTAGTCAGGTCAGGGGGTTTATAAACATATTTAACGAACAAGCATTTGTTTACGTTAAGGCACTTGTGGCCCAATTGGTTGCACTTTTTTTGTTTTTAGTTTTATTTATTAATTTGCCCAATAAACCTGAATTATTTGTATTTTTAGCTGTGTTTATTACTAATATTGTCTTTTATTTTACCTATACGGGCTATGTTGAAAATATAAATCAAATATTTAAATCATCAGTTATTTATACCACATTACTTGCCAGTCTTTCACTGTTGCGGTCATTTTTGTTGTATTATTTTATTTTGGAATTTTTTAGATTTTCAAAAAATTTAGCTAGAGCATGGACAGCTAAATTTTTAGGTGTTGGGTTGCTGGTAATTCCTTGTTTAATGTTTATAGTTTTACATAAAATTTCATATACGGATTATTTTTCTGCATTTCAGATCGTTCAAGAAACATATTTTCTAATTCTATGTGTGGTGATTGGTTTGGTTAAAATTCTCTATCTTCGAAATCATCTTGGTCATAATATGCGTGCAATATTGGGTTTGTTAATTGTTGTTGCCATTGCTTATAATGGCGTTATGAATATTTATGATTATTTTTTTATACATAACAAGGTAACAACTGAGTATTTAAATCATATTTACACTTACTTCGCAGTAGCTGTTGTAACGATGGTAGAGTTCTCTCGAACTGAAAAAGATAGAAATCAGCTGACTAAAAATCTTTCAAAAGAAGTTCAGGAAAAAGTATTACAGAAATTCGGAAAATTCGAAAAAGAGCACTCGGGATTAATTGTGCTTGTGGATATGGTGGGTTTTACTCAGACTCAGAAAAAAGTGGGCTCTGAAAATCAAAAGGTCTTTATCGAAGGTTTGCTGAAGCATCTCATGAAGCATTTTAATACCGGAAGCAAACTTGCAGGCACAGGAGATGGATTTTATTTTTCGTGGAAAGAAAAATACAGTTTAGATGCTGTCATCGATAAGTTGGAGATGATCTATTCTCTAATGAGTGATGAAATCACGCTTCAGGATTTAGGCGTTGTGGGAGTGGAGAATCAGGCAGTAAAATTTCGCTGTTCGTTAGGTTATGGGAGTTATGTCACTGGCATTGTAGAAGAAGGGAAGCTATCGACGGATTATACCTCAGGGGTTGTGTTATCAGAGCTGAGTCGTGTGATTGGAGCGGGGGATAAGAAGACTACTCTTCGAATTTTGTTAAGTGATGTGACTCGAGGCTTACTTAATCAGTTTAGAAAAGAAGAAACTCAGATACAGGCTAAGAACTTCGAAACCTACTCATACTTAGAATTAGATCAAAGTGAAATTAAATTTTTTACCAGAAAAGAAGTCGCTTAAATTAGCATCTATCGGTAGCGCACCCATAAGCATCATTCACCTGAATGGTTCCAGGTTTGCTCAAAGAAACGGTAGCGAGAGCAGCCAAAGCAATCAAAGCAACAAAGATCAGTTTTTTCATAATTTCCTCCAATTGCATGACATGTAATGCCAAACCCATACCAAACAAGCAAGATCAAAAATAAAAAAACTACCCACCCCCAACCCCCCAGAACATAAAATGATTTCCCTCTTTCTCAAAATCTCCCGTACAAAAACTATCCACCAAAAGCCCACCCACCCTGTAAAACTTACCAACAGGTGTGTCAGCTTTGACACCTAAAATCAGATATAACTATTTATAATCAATGAATTTTTTCAACAAAAAAACAGTCTATCACCATTTGTCCAAAAACTAGACAGTCTGCCTCGTCTAATAATTAGGCAATGATATCCATTACCTAACCTCGAAAATCGAACAAAACCCTAAATTCCTAAATTCGCCCAAGCAAAAGCTCTCATTCAGGATCAATTGACTTAAATCAAAAAAAATCTCCAGCATTTAATTTTTTTAAAAAAATCCGCAATGGAAGTATCTCAACGCCATCTTGTGTGAGAATTTGTTCCCCCATATAAATCCCCACAGCTCGTGCAATGCCACTTTTTTTATTCTCTAAAAATTCAGCCAAAGATTTACTCCAACGCTTATCCCACCGAGTGGCAGACTTGATCTCAATCGCAAGAAATTTTCTAGATCGTGATAATGTTTTTTTTTCTACTTCTATAAGGAAATCGATCTCTGCTCCACCTATTGCTTTATAAAAAAAGATGTCTTTAGCTTTTCGATTATAGCTATTGTATGCTCTCAATTCATGAAGAATTTGAGTCTCGAGTGCAAACCCTTTCCAGACCGAGTCTACATCTTCAAAGATCATCCCACTGCTTACACGAGCAACACCTGAGTCGAAAAAATAGAATTTAGGATGACGAACTTCTTTGGAATGCAAATTTAATTGCATTGCAGGTAAGCGTAGTCCTATTAAAGTGTCTTCTAGAACTTCAAAATAGGTATCGACTGTAGTTCTTTTCAGTTGGGCTTCACGAGCAATGTTTTCTATATTTAATATCTGCGCATTATAAATTCCTGCTATTTTTAAAAATCTTACAAAGGGTTCTAATCTGCGAAGTATTCCTTCTTCAATCAATTCTTGCTTCAAGTACGTTTCTATGTAAGCAGCTAAGGTTTCTTTTCGATTTTTTGGATCGGTCACAACACTAGGTAGTCCGCCCCAGTCAATGTACTCTGTTAAAGATGAAAGTGAGTCCATCTCATCAAAAGTGAGGGGAAAGAGTTGAGCTTGTATTGCTCTGCCGGCCAGAAGATTGGCTCCACCTCGTTTCAACTTTCTAGCGCTTGAACCCGTTATTGCAAAGTGCAGCTTTTTTTCTTCATAGAGAGCATGAATCTCATCCATTAACATAGGAATTTTTTGAACTTCATCCACAACAACCCAATCCCCAGGTTTTAGGTGTCCAACTAATGTTTGCAATGCAGATGGATTTTGTTGAAGTTGAATGTATTGAGAAGATTTTAAAAGGTTGATCTCTACTTGAGGATTAATCTTCATTTTGAGAAGAGTGCTTTTCCCGGTGCCGCGAGGGCCCAAAAGTAAAAAGCTCTTATTGGGTAGTTGAATGGTTCTTTCTAATTCTCTATTCATAATATAGTAATTGTAGCAAATTCTACATTAGAGTGTCAATATTGTCAGTATGGAGTTATCGATTAACTATTTGATATAAAAGCATATTTAGTCATTTTACTATCCCTTTGCCCTGGTAAGAGTGGGTGAATACATTAGAATACAAAATTAAAAATTAAGGCAAAAGAAAGAATAAAACTCCTAGATTACAACTCAAAAATCACGTGATTCAAACCTATGGTCTTGAAAATCTCAAAACCAAATTGACCCAGATGACTCAAAACCTTTCTCAAGAAGAAAAATTAGCCATTAGAAAACAAAATGAAATCGTATCTTCACCCCTCACATACGAGACTGAACGCAATAGCGCACTCAAAACCATTCATGACACCTTTTCTGCTGTGGCCAAGCGAACCAACCTCAATTACGAAAATCCTGAAACAAGCTACGGTCAAATTGTAAATTTTGAAAACTCTACTTTCACCACAAAATCTTCAAACCTTTTCGGACTTTCCATCAGACAAAGCTACGATCAACCGAAAGAAAGCATCAAAACAGTTTCTTTGCTTGCTCATCCGACGCAAGAGCTGATCTTGATTTTTGCAAAAGACACACGAGAGGATCGGGATGTGATTCTTATGGAATATGTGAAAAATATTCTTCCTATCAATTGTAACAACATGCCTTCGGCTTTAGACGAAAACTTGTATAATACAATGATTCAGCGATTGAGTTTGTAACACTTTCGGGAGATCTGTTCACCCAAACTGAACCGGATCACCAATCCCTAGCGATTCGCCCAATTTATTAACAATCGTTGGATCATAAGTAGGACGTGCAAACTGAGTGCCTCGTGCAGTGATGTGAGCTAGTGCTTCTTTAAATCCTAAATGATTTTTTGGGTGGCTAATACAACCCACAATATCATCAGCAATCCTGAGAACTCGAGCGCCAACGTTGATGGCTCCGCCGGAGATGGCCTTAAACCCAGAGCCGTCCCAGTTTTCATGGTGATCGTTAATGATTTCGTGCACGCGTGGAGAGACAATAATTTTATTTTTTCTCAAAGCCTCAGAAGTCATCTCTGGGTGACGCATGTAAATGATTTTCTCAGACGCTGTAAACTCTTCATCTCCAATCACATGTCGTTCGAGTAAAATTTTTGTTGTTTCCTTCAGTCCCATATCATGAACTAAGCCAGCAGTTCCTAGATGAACGAGTTCGTCATTTCCCATCTGATCAACCGTTAACATAATGAGGACAGCGAGTGCGCTCACTTTTCTATGATGATCTTCCAGAATATCTTCGCTTCCCTGGATAGAATTTAAAATTGCTTCATAAGTTTCAAGTGACGGGGTTCTTTTAAATTGTAAAACCATGCTTTCAACCAGTTTAGGAACTGTTGCAAGAATTTCGCGTGCAACTTCTCCAGAGGGTTTTTCATCTCCAGCTCGAGAAGCGGTGATGCTTCCTAAGACAGCGCCTGCGCCTTGTTTTACGGCTGGGCTATTCAAAGATCCTGTTTGAATTTGATGATTCATCTCGCGAGAGAGCATGAGTAAGTACTGCTTGTGTTCAGATCTAGGAATTAAAAGATTCTTATCTGGGATCTTTTGCAAGGATTCATAATCATTGGCGCCAATCACTTCACCGCTGCGACGAAAATAAAGAATCGACTTATTTTCTGGCAGATAAACATACAGATTCACCTCGAGCATCTTGCCCGGGGTGAGTGCGCTTTTTTGTACTTGCATGAACTCCGAGGGGTGTCGAACCATTCCCCTTATTTTTCCAGAGTTTGGACAAAATTCCAAGCAGTAGGAAGAAGTCCAGCTGCTAAAACAACTTTGATGAGCTCCCCTGGGATAAAAGGAAGAAGTCCTGCTTCAAGAACTCGATCAAAACCTATGTAAAATCCAAGCCATGGCAAACCAAACAGAAAAATAACGCTCTGACCCAGAAGAAAAGCTGGCAATGCTGTTTTCCATTTTCTGTCCCAATGTCGCTCTGCCAGGTAGCCAGATAAATATGCTGAAAATATAAAACCAATAAGATATCCGCCTCGAGCTGAAAGTAAGTGCGCTACACCTGATTGTCCGTCTGCATAAAAAGGAAGTCCCACCATTCCTTCTAAAAGGTAAAGTGCTAAGCTCAAAGCGCCACGTCTAGAACCCAGAGAAACTCCAACGAGTAAAACACCTAGAGTTTGTCCAGTAATTGGAATAGGCGTGAAGGGAAGGTGAACGCTGATTTGCGCAAGGGCTGCAACAAAAAGGCTGCCACCTAAAATCAGAAACGCGTCTGTCAGAGTTGATAGTGTGGGTGAAGCTAAATCTTTTCTAGATAAAATAGTTTGCATAAAGGTTAAGTAGCATAGTTATTTGCACTTTTGAAGGGCATCTTTGTACTGTTCGCTAACGTAATATCCGACAAAAATCTCTACCATATTAGGAAGAAGAAGATTTTTCTTATACCGATCGTTCAAGAAACTTTTTCCCGCATCAGAACTCACGGTGAGGCATTCTGCGATCCACTCTAAAATCCGATGATTCGCTAAGGCTTTCCATCGCATTTTTTCATTCCAGGCTTTAAGCCGGCCTAACTCTAATTGTCCAAACGCGAGCTGAAAAAACAAGACTGTGGCTTCTTTCGAGTTTTTAACCACAGGTGACAAACCGGAATCATCTTGAATAATAAAATCAAGAATCTGACTCATGGGAAGTTTGGACTCACCCCCAACGGAAGAAACATAGTTTCCCCAAAAACTAGAACAGGATTTTCTGTGTTCAGGCGCATTCGCGGCACAGGTTTGTTCGAGTTCTTGTTGGAGTAGGTTTTTGGTGTTTTTTAAATGATCGTCTTGAGGGTTACGCTTATATAAAGAAGTGAGTTCGTACCATTTAAGAATTTTTAGACTTAGGGATTGAGGTTGTTGTTGTAGTCCCTTTTCGATCACAGTTAAGGGTTTTGACCAAATCCGTGTTTCATCAGAAAGGTTTAAAGCAAAAACAATTCCCCACCCGAAAATCGCATATTGAGCAACTTGAGGAAGTCGTGTTTGAGAAAGTAAAAATGTTACGCCCAAAGTAAAAATTAAAAAAGCAGGCTCTAAGTAGCGTACCGAATAAAGATTGCGGTGCGGGAAGATTAGACCCGAAACGGGAAGATATAAAAATAAAATCGATAATCCAAAAATGCAGAGTATTTTGTTTTTAGTGCAGTATCCATAAAAAATACCTCCTAAAATCAAAACCCAAACTAGAATACCTACACCAATAAATTTTTGATTCCACTGTAGCCAGGGTCCCCAGTTTTCGGTGTCGATAATATTGAGGCTTGGATTAAACCATCCCGCAACCATTTTTCCTAGAGCTGCGAGGCTTCTCCATACGCGATCGTCCCACGCGTAACCATAGCTCAAATCGTTCACAGTAGAGTAAAACCAGCCTGTGAAGAAACTATAAATTAAAGCAATCATAGAGAGGGTAATTAAAAATGTTTTTGTTTTTTTGTTTTGCAAAGCTTCGAATCCTAAGAGTACCCCTGCAATCCCTATCCAAGGAAGGGGAGTGAGGCTAGCTTTTGACAAAAGGCTGAATACAAATAAAGCTCCAGAAATCCAGTATAGTAAAGTCGAATTTTTCTTTAAAGCGAGTAAAAATCCTAGGAATGCATAGCTTCCGAAACAAAGAGCAAGAACATCCTTGCGCGCAGAAAGCCAAACAATCATTTCTGTATGCATAGGATGTAAAGCCCAGAGCGTAAGCCAGAGCAATGCTATTTTTTCAGTAATCCCTAAAAGTCTTAAGCAGACAAAAATCACTATTCCAGATTCAAAAAACAAAGAGAGTTGATGAAGTGCGATGAAATATGGGGTGTTATGAAAAAGTTGATGATCAAAAATATAAAACAAATCACGAATTGGATAAAAATCGGGTCCATGTCCTGGTGTGAAAAGTGCTACGAAAGCCTGCCACGACATGGGCCCTAAAATTTGTGGATTAAGAATCAATATGGAGTCATCTAAAGGGAAAAAAATGGGTTGAAGGGTGGGGTAATAAAATCGAATTAAAACTGCACCCAGCGCAATGATCCAGAAAATCGCATTTCCATATCGCATCACCCAAGATTGCATTACAATTTTATCATACAGGAACTTATGCGATTTGGGACAGATCTTAAACTATTACTGACCTATTTTTTTACAATCATGTTGACTTGGTTTTGGGTTCTAGATTGGAACTGGAGTCATGCTTTCAGTGCTCATGATGGTTCGGCGGCTGTGATGCCAATGCTGATTGATTTAATTCAGCATCGAGGTAACTGGAAGGAGTGGATTTATCGCTATGAATTAGTGGGTGGAGCCCCTACTCACGGAGTTTTTGGCTCTTTACCAGTGATGAAATTTCTTGGATGGCTAGGAGTTCATCCAGTTCTTGTATATAATTTTTTAGTTATTTTGTTTCAAACCCTGCATGGTTTTTTTAGTCAAAGAGCAATGGAGGCTCTACTAGACCAATGGGGTGATTTTAAAGCAAAAAGACAATGGCCCTGGATTTTGCAATTAGGATTTATTTGGATTTTTGCATTTACTCCATGGCTAGGGTGGCGAGTAGGTTATGGGCATCTGTTTTTTTTATATGGAAGCTTATTGTTTACTGCAAGTTTGAGTTTTCTTTTAACAGAGCAAAATAAAAATCAAAGTTACACATTTATTATAGCAGCAATATTTTCTTGGATTCATGCGTTTGCTGTAGGTCAGCAAATGTTAATTTACAGCTTTATCTTTGGTGGGCCGATTTTATTTGCTGCCATTTGGCGCAGAAAAGTAAGTAAACTTTTCCTTGTTCTCATTGGACTTTCTCTTCTTATTTCATCTCCACATTGGATAAGTCTCTACCGGCATCATATGAGTTCTGATGCCGCTCGGACTCTCTTTGGGGAAGAAGTGACGTATTCTTACATTACAGCGCAGTTTTTGGATTGATTGACGTCCATTCCGTGGTCTAAGTTTTGGATTCCGGAAGGTAGAATGGTGCTATACCATCATGAGATAAATTATGGGTTTGGGGCATTTCTTCTGTTTTTGTATTTTGTCCCGTCTCAAAAAAATCGTATTTGGATACTCGGTCCTTGTATCAGCATATTCTTTGCTTTGGTTTTAAGTATGAACTTCCAGCCCCTTTCAACGTGGATTTTAAATGGGATACCGATTTTAAAGAGTCTCCGTGTGCCTGAAAGGGCGATACTACCTTTTGTTATTGCATTACCGGTTTTTGGATTAGCTGCAATTATTTCAAAATTACAACATTATTTTGTGCCGACAGAACTAAACTTACAGCGGTCTTTGTTTTTAGGCGTTTCTTCGAGTTTTTTATATTTTGCGCCTGCTGAGCTGCGTGAAATAATAGTGTGGGGGTTAGCATTTTTATTTTTTATAAAAATTTATCTAGAAAAAAAGATTTCATCACAGAGTTTATTGCCACTTTTTTTTCTTTCTCTGGGTCTCCCAAGTTTAACGGGTTTCAAAGAAAGGCTGCTGCCTCCTGCTGTTTCATTTCAGACAATTGATCAACTCGACACAATGAGAAAGCAGTTGCTGCAAGCCTATCCGGCGCTTTATTTGCCTTTTATTCGCAACGAAGTCGATTTGGCATGGATCGGTGGAGGAGTGAATACCGCTTATTGGATGGGACTATCTTCATTAGATGGATATTGGCCACCTACTCGAAGATTTTTAGAGCTATTAGAAGCGCTTGAAGGCAAAAAGCTTCCGAAGACAACCATGTATTTTAAAATGAGTCAGTATCCCACAGCATATCCATATTTGAGTCGCTTATATAATTTGAAATACCAGATTCACTTAACAGGTAATCAATTACAAGTGAGGCCATTAGATACTCATGGTGAGTCTGCTTGGTTTGGAGCCGAGATGATCAGAGCTTCAAGCTATGAAGAGATTGCTCAATGGATCAAAGCGAATGAAAAGGATCTGAATAGAAAAATCGCTCTGATGAGTTCAGATGCATTTGATACTAAGAAAAATATTGAGGAATGTGTTCATTCAAAGGTTGTTTCAATTCAGGGTACATATCGTACACAGAGGGCTGTTGTTGAGACCCAGTCTAGTGCAGACTGTCCGCTAGTTGTAGCAGCTAATTTTTCTGAAGTTTTGATTGTGAGAAATGAAAGTAAACAAATTTTAAAAACTTTCCCAGCTTATGGTGCGCTTTTAGGAATTTGGGTGCCGGCAGGGACTAAGAAAATATTTATTGATGCTAACTAAGGATTTTTTCTGAGTTCCTCTAGTAGCTTTTTTCTAATTTTTTGAGTTTTGATAAATCGAGATGCACGGCTTTTTAAAGAAGGACTTTCATCCTCAGACCTCAGTTCAGTTTTCATTTCAGCAGCTAGTTTGCCGTATTTCAAATAATAAAGCATGAGTGGGGTAAGCAAAGAGGGTAAAAGATGAGTAGAGTTTTTAAGGTCCCAGTGATGCTCAGTAATCATTTCATGCTTCATGCTATAGGGATCAATGAATTTTTTATTCATTACAGCTAAGAGAGCTTCTGCTGTTTCTAGTTTAAGAGAAAACACAGACAGCAAGGGACCTAAGAGTGCGTGCACAGGGGTTTGTGCGTATTCAATTTCTTTATAGAAGCCGTCTAAAATTGCTAATTTTGGATTTCTGTAATCATAAGTTTTAATCCAGAGTTGCTGATTAATACTGATAGGCATAATGACAGGTTTTCTCGAGTACATGGCAGTTCTGTGAATCCAAAGTTTCGCGCAAATCCCGTTTCGAGTGTGAATTCCAACATTGTCAAAAATTAAATCCGCCCAAGCACAAGAGGGAGAGAGATCTTGCACGCGAACCCCATTTTCTTCTGTGATGATGTTTGCATTTTTGTCGTGATTCAATATGAGGTTTTTACAGATATCCACTTTTGAGTGAGATTCTATTTCATCAATTCTGGGATCGTAGTTAGGATGATCTGGACCTAAAGGTCTTCGCATTTTATCGATAAGAAAAAAATTTTTAAATCCGAGTGGTAAAAGAGTCTCTATACATAGCTTTCCTAATTCGCCACAACCCACAATCATGATCTTGGAATTATTGTTTCTGTTTTTAAGAAAATTTTTTGTAGATGTTAGTGCCAGTGCCATAAAACGCGCTCATTTTTTTTTAATTTATTCCAATAGGAATATTTATCAATACTAGGGAAGGGGATCTCTGATGTCAATAGATGCAAAATTTAAGTTATTTTGTTGAAAGTGCATCCGGAAGTAATATTTGCATCCCTGTGTAACGGACGGATAGAGCTATAGCGTTTTCGTAATGCGTTGAGCGAAGATTTTTGATGAGTTCGTTGGAAATTTTGTCCCAAAATCTTTTCGAGAGTGGTGGAGTAGAGTTGACTTGTCCCACGAGCGCAAATTTTTTTGCATGAACATTGACGTATAGCAGGATTGTCCCTTTTGTTTTTTTTTCGGATTGTCCAAATCGTTCAAAAATTCTTTGGGCTCTTTTTAACGCATTGGGCTCCCACCAACGGCGTGAGATATGGACACGAATTTCTACTGATACTTGCTTTTCTGTTTCAGCAATAGCGTGGATAATGGGGGATTCTCTGTGACTCTTATGACCAAGTTCCACTCGTGCCTCCATAAGATGATGCTGATTTTCGATTGAATTTGAGTTCAAAATAACTGGTGAGCTTAGGTCTAAACCAACCCTGAGAGGTAAAATGTGCTTCTGCAGAAACCAAGAGGTAGAGAACTGAGCCAGAAAGCAAAAGACCCAAAAATAAAATAAAAACCCAACCATAGGTTTGAAGCTTGCCAGGTACGGGCTCCCACTCACCTTTAAATCCACCTTGTTGGATCAGCTGAGGGGCTCGCCCGCTTTGAATTAATGCGCTCTCTAGAGTTTTTAAGATTTCTAAGGTTGCCAGGCTGAATGCGCGGTCGGGATGTTGCGCGTAGATTTCGGGAAGAAGAAATTTTGAAATAATCTGATGGGACACTTCTTGATTCAAGATGGGTTCTAGTTCAGTGCCTGCGGCGAGAAAAGCTTCTTTTTCCTCCCAGTAAAGAGCTAAGAGAACCCGTCTGTTGGATTTAGATTCTGCAAGCTTCCAGTCTCGTAGAAGCGTTTGTGTCCATCCGGAAAGATCTTCTTTTTCAAGGCTTTGAAAAATAGCTAAGACAATATACCCGCCCCCAGACTCCTCTTGTTCTTCGAGGAGAGAGTTGAGTGCCTGTCGCATAGGGGTGCTGAGTGCTCTTGGCTCATCAAAAATATGGTTTTTAGGAGGGGGAGGGAGGTTACGGGCTTCAGCCAGGGGGGAATATAAGAGCATATATAAGGTAGCTAATAGGGCTAGGGTGCGCATACTCTTTCGTTTTAATGCATTTATGCTTTGTGAACAAACATTTAGATTGCTTGATGCGGGAAGCCTAGGTAATAAGGGGAAGAATACACACATCCCGGAAGTGATCGTGGTGCTGGTTTTAAAATAGACCGGTTCATCGGGGTGGAGGAAAAACCGCGGTATGCTCGTCAGCGCTGATCTGCGCAGTCTTGTCATCCGCATTATTTTTAAAGAGGAGTGATTTCATGCCAGCAGTGACTATGCGTGAACTTTTAGATTCAGGTGTCCACTTTGGGCACCAAACCCGTCGTTGGAACCCAAAAATGAAACCTTATGTTTTTGGTGCAAGAAACGGGATTTACATTATTGATCTTCAGAAAACAGTAGAGAAGGCAAAGGCAGCTTGTGCGTTTACTTCCAGCATTACATCTGAAGGTAAAAAGGTTCTTTTTGTAGGAACAAAAAAACAAGCTAAAGAAGTTGTCGAGGAAGAAGCAAAGAGATCAGGGATGTACTATGTGACCAATCGATGGTTGGGCGGGATGTTGACTAACTATCAAACGGTCAAAGCCTCGATTGATCGTCTCAAGAAAATTGAAGCTCTGAAAATGTCAGCAGAGTGGAATGATACACCGAAAAAAGAGCAGTCACGGTATGAGCGCGAACTAGAAAAGCTTCATAAATCTCTGGGAGGCATCCAAGAGATGAAAAAACTCCCAGGTGCAGTGTTTATTATCGATACAGAAAAAGAACATATTGCAATCAAAGAAGCGAAGAAACTAGGGATCCCAACGATTGCTGTTGTTGATACAAATTGTGATCCTGCGGGTATTGATTTTGTAATCCCGGGGAATGATGATGCGATTCGAAGTATTCGCCTGTTTGCTAAACTCATTGCAGATAGTTGCCTTGAAGGGGCAAAAGTCTTCCAAGAGAAGCTAAGAGCTAAGGAAATCAGTGACGCCGCTCTTAAAGAAGAAGAAAACGCAGCAGAGAAGAAAGTTTCACGTTTTGAAGGAGATATTGACCTTCAGGGTGTGGATGAAGCAGACCTTGAAGCTGAAGAAGAGCAAGACGAAACGGCAGAAACAGCAGTGCCTGGCAAAGACGCAAACTGAGGTGGACGATGGAAATTTCTGCATCACTTGTTAAAGAACTAAGAGAGAAAACGGGTGCCGGGATGATGGACTGCAAGAAGGCTCTTGCCGAATCATCTGGTAACTTCGAGAAGGCTGTGGAGTATCTTCGTAAGAAGGGGATTGCCTCAGCTGCTAAAAAAGCAGGTCGAGCAACGAAAGAAGGTGCTGTCTCTTCTTACATTCATGGAGAAGGTAAGGTAGGCGTTCTTCTTGAAATCAATTGCGAAACAGACTTTGTAGCGCGAACTGAGCAGTTTAAGCAGCTAGTAAAAGATGTCGCTATGCATGTTGCTGCTGCTGCACCTCAATGGGTTATTCCCGAGGAGGTTCCTGCAGATATCTTAGCAAAGGAAAAAGAGATTGCGATTGCACAGATGCAGTCGTCAGGAAAGCCTGCTGCAGTTTTGGAGAAAATCGCGGAAGGCAAAATTAAGAAATTCTATGAAGATCAATGCCTCATGCTTCAGCCCTTTGTGAAAGATCCGAATAAAACGATCGAAGTGATTTTGAAAGAAACGATTGCGACTCTTGGCGAAAATATTACTATTCGAAGATTTGCACGTTTTGTTTTGGGCGAAGGAGCTAAGACCGCCGCAGAACCTGAATCTGCTTAAGGAAAATCTATGCCTGATGGCGAGAAGAGTAAAGCTAAGAGTAGAAGTGCTCAATCATACAAACGCATATTGTTAAAGCTCTCTGGAGAGGCGTTAGCAGGCGATCATGGATATGGGATTGACTCAGACGTTTTGAAATATCTGAGTCGTGAAATTAAAGAAATTCATGATGAAAAAATCCAAGTCGCAATTGTTTTAGGTGGCGGGAATATTTTTCGTGGTGTGAAAGGGGCAACCGCAGGGATGGATCGGGCCTCTGCTGATTATATGGGGATGCTAGCCACGGTGATTAACTGTCTTGCTCTTCAGGACTCGCTCGAAAGAATGGGGGTTCATACTCGTGTTCAATCTGCTATCGAAATGCGTGAACTTGCTGAACCTTATATTCGCAGGCGCGCAATTCGACATTTGGAAAAGAATCGTATTGTGATTTTTGGTGCAGGCACAGGGAATCCTTATTTTACAACGGATACAACCGCAGCACTGAGAGCAGTTGAAGTGGGTGCCGAGGTAGTGATTAAGGGAACAAAAGTGGATGGCATCTACGACTCAGATCCTCATCAAAACAAGAAAGCAAAACGATATAATGAGATTTCGTATTTAGATGTTCTTAAAGATGGTTTGAAGGTTATGGACTCAACCGCCATATCGCTTTGTATGGATAACAAACTTCCTATTATAGTTTTTAATCTCTTTCATAAAGGCGATTTGAGGAAAATTGTCGAAGGAGAGTCTTTAGGAACTTTGGTGAAAGGGTAAAATATGTCTAAAGAAGTCATGGATCAAATGGTTCGAGATATGGACAAGGCTTTGCAAGTATTAAAGGGAGAGTTGGCTAAACTCAGAACTGGTCGCGCTTCTCCCGCACTTGTAGAGTCTGTTCAAGTTGAATATTACGGATCTAATGTCCCAATTAATCAGGTGGCTAATATCACTACCCCTGATGCGCGTACGATTCAAATTGCTCCGTGGGAGGCTGGAACTATTAGTTCTATTGAGCGAGCTATTTTAGCAGCTAATATTGGGCTTACTCCACAAAGCGACGGAAAAGTGATCCGAATCCCCTTACCTCCTTTGACAGAGGAAAGACGAAAAGAAATGGTCAAAATGATTAAAAAAATGGGGGAAGAGTCTAAAGTTGCAATAAGAAATCATCGCAGAGATGCAAATGAGGCAATAAAAAACGCTGAAAAAAATAAAACAGTTTCTCAAGATGATGCTAAGAAAGTCATGGATCAAATTCAGAAAAAAACAGACGAGAAAACCGCTGAAGTTGATAAAATCATAGCTGGCAAAGAGAAAGAAATCATGACCGTATGATTCCTAAGCACGTCGCTATCATCATGGATGGAAATGGTCGATGGGCGCAACGTCGTGGTTATCCACGTGTTTATGGGCATGTTCGTGGTTCTTCTCGAGTGAAGGCCATTGTTCGTCACGCCAGTGATTTAGGAATTCGAGTTTTAACTCTTTATGCATTCTCGACAGAGAATTGGTCGAGGCCTCAAAGTGAATTAGATGTTTTATGGAAGCTTCTCAAGAAATATTTAATTCGGGAAGCAGACGAATTAGACCGAGAAAATGTTCGAATTCGAATTATTGGTGAAATTGATCGTCTTGGAAAAGACGTGAGAGAAGTGCTGGATCCTATAGTTGCACGTCTTTCAAAAAATACAGGCCTTCAGCTTGTTTTTGCAATTTCTTATGGTTCGCATAAAGAGATAGTGAATGCTGCTCAGCTTTTTGCGCAGGATTGTGTGAGTGGAAAAAGAAATCCAGATGAAATGAATGAAAAATTGATGGAAAGTTACCTGTGGACTTCTCAATTAGGAGATTTGTCACCTGTAGATTTGCTGATTCGAACAAGTGGTGAAAAAAGAGTGAGTAATTTTTTATTATGGCAAGTCGCTTATGCAGAATATGTTTTTACAGATGTTTGTTGGCCTGATTTTACAGTGAATGATTTCATTGGAGCTTTAGAAGATTTTTCTCGTAGGAATCGTAGATTTGGAAAAATCCAAGCACAAAATTATGCATATCTCGGGAACTGAATTACAGAAAAGAGTGGTTTTTGGAGTTCTAGGCGCAAGTTTGATTCTTGCAGTTATTATTTTTGGTAGTTGGCCTGGGATACTTCTATTGATGGGAGTTCTATCGCTTGGAATGATTCATGAGTTTGCACAAATGGTTTATTCTCTTCCTGATAAGACAGAGAAACGCTACATGATTCTTCTTCTGTCTTGGTTAGTGCTCGTACTAGGGTTTTTGTTGACGCGCGCAGGGTTTGAACTGCTGATGATGAGTTTCATTATTTTATTTATTTATTTTTTGTTCACCGCAAGCCGATATGACGAAGAAGAGTTGACCACGCATTTTAAGGAGCTCATGTTCTCTACTTTTGGTCTGATCTACCTTACATTTATACCCCTCTATTTTTTAAGAATAAGAGAAGCGGCCTATGGGGTAAAATGGGTTGTTTTGTTTTTCCTGATTATTTGGTGTGTGGATACAGGCGCTTATTTTGCTGGGAAGAAGTATGGTCACAGAAAACTGTACCCAAAGATTAGTCCTAAAAAAACAGTTGAGGGGGCAATGGGTGGGGTTTTGTCCGCCGGAATTTTGACACTCCTGTTTAAGTTGCTGTTTTTTAAAGAATTACATTGGTTGGGTGTTTTTTTTACGCCTTTGGCTGTTGGAGTAGTTGCAGAAATTGGAGATCTCTGTGAAAGTTTTTTGAAGCGAGCCTTTCATCAGAAGGATTCTAGTACTCTGATTCCTGGACATGGCGGGCTTTTGGATCGGTTTGATGGTGTCGTTTTTAGTCTGCCAGTTATGTATCTATGCGTAAGGATGTTTAGTTAAAATTAAGAATAGTTGGAGGATCTATGCTGCATTCACTGGTTGGTTTTCTTCTCATTCTTGCTCCTCTTGTTATTGTTCATGAGTTTGGACATTATATTTTTGCAAAAATTTTCGGAGTCAAAGCAGAGACGTTCTCTATTGGGTTTGGTCCTAAAATCTTTAGTCGTCAATGGGGTGAGACGGAATGGAAAGTTTCAGCGATTCCATTAGGGGGTTATGTTAAATTATTGGGTGAAGATCCTACCGCTTCTATTCCTGAGCAAGACTTGAAACGAGCTTTGCAGAAACAAAAGGCATGGAAAAGATTTCTTATTTTTTCTGGGGGTCCTCTTTTTAATTTTATTTTTGCAATTTTTGTTTTTGTTGCGATTTTGCTGATAGGCGAACCGCAAGTGGCAAGTGTGATTGGACGCGTAGTAAAAGGGTCTGCTGCAGCACAAGCAGGATTTTTGAGTGGAGACAAGATCATCGACGTGAATGGATCGCCTGTTACTAAATTTGAAGAAGTGGTTCTTGCTATTAATGCGCATCCAGATAAACAAATGACTTTTAAAGTACTTCATCCCGGTGCGCCTGCTCCAACAGAGGTCAGAATTGTTCCTACCATTCAAGAAGGTTTTAGTGTTTACGGAGAGACAACGAATGTAGGTGAAATCGATGGAATGTTGGTAAATACACGAGGTACAAAAATCGGTGTTTCTAATCCAGATTCTTTGGCCGGGCGAGCAAAAATAAAAACCGGAGAGAATGTTATTGAATTGAACGGAAAAGCTGTCGAAAGCTGGGAAGACGTTGAAACCTACTATGCCTCCGCAACTCCTGGCGCTATGGTTAGGTTTAAACTTCAGCTTGATAATAAAGACTCTAAAAAAAATACGCACGAAGCTTCGTTGATGAAGCCGCTGAAATCGGTTGATATAGCCACGGATTGGGGATTGCATTCGTCTGAGCTTTTTGTTCAAGAGGCAGTCAAGAATTCACCAGCTCGGAGTGTGGGGGTTCAATCAGGAGATCGATTAGTTTCTATAGGGAACCATCCCATTCATAGTTTTTTAGAGTTAAAAGACGCCGTTCAGCGTGCCGGTGAAAAAGACGGTTTAGTTAAGCTGCAGTGGGAACGCGAAGGTAAAATGATGTCGGCTGAAATGAAGCCGATGGAAAAGCACGGGCGCGATCCACTTCTTAAGAAAGTTACACAATATTCTATGGGAGTGGTTCCTTACGCTGTTTGGAATGAGCCCGTCACCGTAATTGAAAGAATTTTTAATCCCATCACGCTCATCGCGAAAGCTACAGAGCGAATGGTGGTCTTGTCCGTTAGAAATTTCATGTCGATCCAAAAAATGTTTGTAGGTGAGGTTTCGGTTGCTACTTTGGGTGGTCCGATTTTGATTGGAAAATTGGCCGGAGAGTCATTAACACGTGGATTGATCTCATTTTTGACGATGATGGCTATTTTATCTATTGGATTAGGTGTGCTCAATATTCTCCCTATACCAGTTTTGGATGGTGGGCATATTCTACTTCTCTGTGTTGAGACGATCAGAAGAAAACCTCTCAGCATGCGACAGATGGAAATTGTACAAGGGTTGGGTTTATCTTTTATTTTAATTCTCATGGTGATTGTCATGAGAAATGACCTTTTGCGTTTGTTCTGATGAGATTTATTGCCTGGGATACTTCTTCTAAGACCGCTTCGCTCGTGGCGATGAATGGGAATCGTATAGTAGCTCAAAAAATTTTGAGCACAGATTTGGCTCATTCTGAACGTCTTTTATGGGGAATTGATCAAATTTTAGGTAAATCCCGAATTAGGCTCGATGATATAGATTATTTGGGAGTAGGGGTGGGTCCAGGTAGTTTTACTGGATTGAGAATTGGTTTGACGACCGCTCGTACTTTAGCAGATGCGCTCCAAAGGCCATTGGTAGGTGTGTCCAGTTTGCTTGCTTTGGCTAGACCCGTAGCTGAACGGTTAAAGAAAAAATATCCAGAGGCACTTGTGATTGCAGCTCGCGATGCATGTAAGGGGGAGCTTTTCGCATTTTTTGCTGATGCAAAGTCGGTTGCAGATAAAAATTTTCAGCCAGAAGAGCGAACTTTTTCTCCAGAGGAGTTGATCGAGAGTCTTTTGACTCATTTACAAGATCAAAAACGAAAATGGATAGTTGTCGGTGACGGGAGATCCATGTATCTTGAGGCTTGGAAAAAACTTCCACAGCGGAGCGAAATGAAGCTAACATCACTGAAAAAAAATCTTATACAGCCTCGTTATCTAGGCGAGCTTGTGAAAGAAGCTTTTGAGTTAGGGCGAGCACAAGATGCTCTTAAGGTATTTCCTGAGTATCTGAGGGTGTCAGATGCAGAGTTAAAGCTTAAGGCTAGACAGAGTTTGCAAAGAGTATGAGTATTTTAGGTCCAATCTGTGCATTTGGTTCTTCTATAACCTGGGCATTAGGATCAAACGGATATGCTTATTTAACTAAGAGATACAGCGCATTTTCTGTAAATTTAACTAGAACATTTTTTGCGTTGCCTTTGTTTATTGTTGTGACTTGGTTTGCATCAGGCGGGCTGCAGGGCTGGAATGAAAATTTCAGCCAAATTCATTGGTCTCATATCGGTTGGTACAGTCTGTCGATGTTTGCCAGCTATGGATTTGGAGATGCTTTGTTTTACTGGAGCGCGCAGCATTTGCCGATTTCATCTGCATTGGCTATTGCTTCTTGTTATCCACTTTGGACAACGCTGATTGGGAAGATATTTTTAAACGAGGAGATCCCGCTTTATAAAGATTTTGGAGTTCTTTTAACAGTCGTAGGTTTAATTGTTGTGATTCTCAACGGAAACGAATTGGACTCTAAACAAAAGAGACTCAAACCATCCCTCAGAGGGGTGGTCTTGGCTTTTGCTGCTTCTTTGATGTGGATGCTTAATAGTTTTTCAGTAGCACAGGGCACTCGTGGAATTGATGTTTTAACTGGAAATGTAGTGCGTATGAGTATTGGGATGGTTTTTTGCATCGTGTTGACTTTGTTGGTCAGTAGAAAATCAGGGAAAATTCTACTTCCTGTTCACGAAGTAAAGTCCTGGAGCTGGCTCTTTTTCTTGGAGGGGTTTGGGGGAAGTCTTTTATTTACTTATGGTTTGTCACATTCGCCTTTAGCCGTGGGAACGACTTTAGCAGCTTTAGCCCCTGTGATTGCTCCTCCTGTGGCTTGGGTCATTGGATATGAAAAACCATCTCTTTGGCGCAGTGTTGGAGTGGTTTTAGTCGTGCTTGGAGTCTGCCTACTTGTGAGTTAGAGTGGGGGGGCTTATGCGTAAGACGTATATTGTCCCTAATTTGGTAACCACAGCTAACATGTTCTCTGGTTTTTACTCCATGATTGCATCCATTAATGGGGAGTATGTTCTTGCAGCATGGGCTATTTTGGTTGCTACGATTTTTGACATGTTAGACGGTCGAATTGCTAGGCTGGCAAAAGCCACCAGCCAGTTTGGCGTTGAGTACGATAGTCTTTCGGATCTTGTTTCTTTTGGTATGGCCCCTGCGATTTTACTTTATCAATGGTCATTGATGCCATTTGATCGTTTGGGGTGGTTGGCGTCTTTTTTATTTATGGCTTGCGGCGCCCTTCGCCTTGCGAGGTTTAATGTTACAGCTGAGAATCTCCCTAAAGCTTATTTTCAAGGGCTTCCTATTCCTGGGGCGGCTGTCACTGTAGCGACTTATATTATTTTCAGCCGTGAAGTCGGTTGGAATGATTCTCAAGAAATTCCTGCATTAGTTTTAACGTTTGGTTTAGCAAGTCTCATGGTGAGTACTGTTCGATTTCCTTCTTTTAAAGAGTTCAACTGGAGGTCGCGCGCCAGCTCTGGATATATTTTGATGGGGTTGCTAGCAATGATTTTTATCGCAATCAGGCCTGAGGTGACTTTGTTCTTCTTGATGGCCGGATATATTTTAATAAGTTTGCTTTGGAATCTGTCTTTACTGCTGCGTAAGAAAAATTCTGTTACTGAGTTAAAAGAAGTGAGTGATAGAAAATGACTCAAGCTGGGCTAAGAGTAGCAGTTGTCGGTGCCACAGGTGCGGTAGGAAAGGCGATGCTTTCCATTCTTAGTGAGAGAAAGTTCCCTGTGCGTGAGTTGGTTCTATATGCCTCAGAAAGATCTCTGGGTAAGAAAATACTATTTCAGGGTCGTTCAGTTGAGTGCCAGGTGATGAAGGTAGGCTGCTTCAAAGGAGTAGACATTGCATTTTTTGATGCTTCTGATGCAGTTTCAAAACAGTGGGTACCCGAAGCCTTGAAAGATGGAGTATGGGTGGTTGATCATTCTGCTGTATATCGTATGGAAAACGATGTCCCGTTATTGGTTCCAGAATTAAATGCTGAAGTTTTAGAAAAAAAGTTAAAAGAGAAAAAAAACACTCCGTTCGTTGTTTCAGGTCCGAATTGCTCTACAGTGCAGTTGACGTTAGCTCTTCAGCCGATACAGAAAAAATGGGGCTTGAAGCACGTTGTGGTTTCGACTTATCAAAGCACTAGTGGAGCGGGCTTAGGTGCCATGCAAGAGTTGAAGGACCAGACTGTACAATTTTTAAACTCACAGCCGATTACTCCTAAGGAATTTGCACATCCAATTGCTTTTAATTGCATTCCTCAGATTGGGAGTTTTTTGGAATCTGGTTTTACGACTGAAGAAACGAAATTGATGGAAGAAACAAAAAAAATCTTACAACTTCCAGAATTAAAAATCAGTGCAACCGCTGTGCGAGTTCCAACACTATCTTGTCATTCGGAGTCGGTTTGGGTTGAGTGTGACCGTTCGTTTAGTATGAGTGAACTCAAAGATGAATTGAGAAAACAATCAGGATTGGTGGTTATGGATGGCTCTTACCCTATGCCTGTGGATTGCGCTGAGAAAGATGCAGTTTTTGTGGGAAGGTTGCGTAAAGACCCTTCGGTTGAAAATGGGATGAATTTTTGGATCGTATCAGATAATTTAAGAAAGGGAGCTGCGCTCAATGCTGTTCAGATTGGGGAAGTTTTGCTTAGGAATTTGTTTTAGTTTAGCACTTGTACATGACACTTTTGCAGGGATGACGGTGACGTCGCTTAGGCGGGGGAGAACGAGTGGAACTAAGACGTACTATTATACCAGCACAACAACTTTCCCTGCTTCAGCAGTTTTCGATACGGCGGATTCTTCTTATCTGGGGGCTGATTATTTAGGATCTGTAGATATTACTGCAAAAAGTACAGACGCCGCTGAAGTGACTAATCGAACTCATTTATTAACGTTTACTGTTACCACTGATACAGCACTAGCAACATTGGCTGCAAATCAGGTTTATGTACTTGCGTTTCAGTATAGGGATACGGCTAATGGTAATCGTCTCATTCCAATTATTACTATGAATGGAATAGCTTGTTCTACATCGGGCTCAGGGTGCACAGATGGTTCTGCAACCGCTGGTGGTAGTGGGTTAGATGCAACTTACTACTTTGGTGCAGTTTTTACGCCTGGTCAGGCAGTTACTGTTGGGCTTTATGCTTCAGATATTTGCAGGATTTATCAAGAACAAGGTATTACTATTGGTGCTTCTCAACCTTGTGTGAATACAAGTCCTTCAACTCCAAACGTAACTACAAATGTGCCGTCTGTTTTACCGTTAAAAGCTCGTATTTATGCTTTGACCATTGCGAGTGGTGGTTCAGCTTTTACAACAGTAGGTGCAAGTAGTGCAACTCCAAGTGCCGTAGACACAACATTTCCGGTAAAAGATTCTTTGGACTTTGATCTTCATTTTCAAGGTGAGTTTTCACCTTGGACTTGTCCGAGTCTCTCGGCTGTTTACACACCCGGAGATGGGCAAATTATGGTGGAAACAAGCCGGTTTGGCATGACTCCGATTTCTAGCAATCACGCTGCTATAGATCGCTTAATTGCTCTCGGTAATGGTGGTGCGGGTGCAGCCGCAGCTCCTACCGTGGGTACTGGGTATGCTTCCAATCCTGTGGTTGGTCGTCTTTTGTTGAGTGGAGCTCAGCCCGTAGGGGGATTTACTAATTCCCCTCTAGGTGGGCCAGACTATCTTTATACTGTGCAATTTTTGATTCGAGATCTAGGAGGATTGTTACTACAGTCAGGCGCGGCTGGATTAACGGCCTGCTCGATAGGTGCTTCTGGTCCTAATTACGTTCAAGTGACTTCTATTCAAGGCTTTTTGAGTCGCAGCAATTGCTTTATTGCAACAGCGGCATTTGGTTCTGGTGATGAAGTACCCGTAGAGATGCTTCGTGAATTTCGTGATCGTGTACTTCTTAAATTTTCATTAGGAGAGAAGTTTGTTGATTGGTACTATTCTTGGTCTCCATGGGCGGCACTTTGGTTAGAAGAACACCCCGTTTTTAGATTCCCTGTTTTGTTTCTATTGATTCCTCTTCAGGCAGCGGCATGGATGGTGTTGCATCCCTTGGTCTTTGGAGTGCTTTTCATTTTTTCATTTTTGATCATGGGTCATGCACTGGTGACTAAAATTTTCTTTTGGAGCAAAGAGTGAAAAAGCTCATTATTTTTATTTTAGCTTGTGGTTCAATGACTCTTTACGCTGAGGATAAACCTCTACAGCCATATATTGATCGATTGAAAAAGGGATTAGACTCTAAAGCAAATGTCAGTGGTTCTTATACAGAAGAGCTTCGCAAGAAATTGGATCAAAAAGATAATGGTCTTGGATACTCTGAAAGACTTCGTCAAGGTTTGCCTGAGAATAAAAAAAATCAAAAACTGAATGAGGGGTATAGTGATCAAGTTAAAGCAGGGTTAGAAGAAAAGAAACAAGGTGGAGCGATTGAAGCTGTTGAGCAAGGAAAATCTGAACTTCACGCCAAGTTCAAAGGAGATATTCACCATGCATTTGGGTTTAAATTTGCGCCATCTCCCGTCCGGAACAACGTAAATTCGGGAAGTTCCGCGACCAATAACAACTTCAGCGCAATTTATGGAAATAGTTGGTCGCCGGATATTAGTGTTTTTTATGAGTTTCAACCTTTTCATAGTGAGTGGTTTGGCAATGTGGGTGTGGTTTTTAATTTGAGCTTTGGTTATTCAAGTGGATTTGGAGCTTTTTTAAGGTCGATACAGAATGCCACAGAAAGCCAACCCCCCTCAACGTACAGTGGAACTTCTACTATTCCATTTCAGTTTTTCACCATTCCATTTACAGTTGGTCTTAATTATCGATTTAATTTACTTCGAATTCTAAGGCCCTATGTTTTTGCGGGTCCAACTTTGATTGGTTATGCCGAAAATAGAACGGATAGCCAGAGTATGAATCGTGGAAATTCTCGCGGAGCGACGTTGAGTGGTGGAGTAGCATTGCTCATGGATTGGATGAGCCCTAGTTCGAGATGGGATCTTTATGCAGATCAAGGAATTAAGCATACGTATCTCACACTGGATTATACTAAGTTAGTGACTTTTTCTGGAGATGTGAATTTCGATAATTCAGCCTTAAGTATGGGCTTTACGTTTGAATATTAGTATGTGGAAGTACGCTTGTCTGATCTCTTATGTGGGTACTGAGTATTATGGTTGGCAAAGACAAGCTGTAAAATCTAAAAAATTATCTCCAAGCATTCAAGCCAGTCTCGAGTCAGCTATTCAAAAAATGACAGGTGAAGAAGTTTCAGTCGTGGGTAGCGGTAGAACGGATTCTGGGGTTCATGCTGTAGGGCAGGTGGCTCATTTTGTTTTAAAAAAGAAAAACTGGAGCTTTCAAACTTTGATGAGTGGATTGAACTCGGGTTTGCCGATGTCGATTCGAGTGATGGCTGTTCAAAATGTAGATCTTGAGTTTCATGCACAAAAAAGCGCAGAGAAAAAACAGTATAGTTATTATTTTCAACAAGGCCCTTGTCCTCTTCCTCATATAGAGCCTTATAGTTGGTGGATTAGGAAAAAATTAGATACGGATGCGATGTCAAAAGCGCTTAAAGCTCTTCGGGGTAAGAAGGATTTTAAAGTTTTTCAAGCTTCAGGTTCAAAGCCTGGATCTACGGTAAGAGAAATCTTAGAGACGGAAGTTAAAGTCTTACCGATAGAGTTTCCCTCATCAGGAACCTCTGATTTTTCGCTTATTCGAGTACGAATTGTAGGCACAGGGTTTTTAAAGCAAATGGTGAGAGGAATTGCGGGAACGCTTCTCCAAGTAGGAGAAGGTAAGCGCGAAATTACCTGTTTTGAGGAGATATTGGATAAAAAGGACCGCTCTATGTTGGGGGCAACAGCTCCAGCGCGTGCACTTTGGTTAGAGAAGGTCTGGTATCCCGAATCTTTTTCGTTGCAATGGTAGAAGGGAATGAATACAACCATTCTACTATGGAATTAACAGTACAAGTCGAAAAAACATCTAATATTTTAAGAAAACTTACGATTAAAGTTCCTGCAGAACTCGTATCTAAGCGATTTGAAAAGGGATTAGTCGAAGCTCAAAAAGGAGCTAAGCTCAAGGGTTTCAGGCCTGGTCAGGCACCTATCTCTGTTATCAAGCAGCAGTACGGGGATGATGTCAGACACCAAGTTTATCACCATTTGATTGAAGAGACTTTTAGGGAAGCGGTTCGCAAGCACCAGTTAAGAGCAGTGGGTAGTCCAAAGATTGAAGCTAAGGACTTTAAAACAGGTGAGGGGGCTCACGACCATGGGATTCGCGAAGATCAAGATTTTACATATATTGCAACAGTAGAAGTTATGCCTGAGTTAGAGATTAAGTCTTACACTGGGCTTTCTCTCACAAAACCTAAAGTCAAGGTGACGGAAGAAGATGTTGTGAAGGTCATTGAAGGTTTTAGAAATGCTCATGCACAGCTCACCCCAGTAAGCGGCGGACTTGTTTTAGGGGACGGAAGCGCATCTTCTCCTCCTATTAAAAAGGGCGAATATGCTGACGTCACTTTCAAAGGTGCGTTGGTAACTTCTGATGGTCTGAAGGCCATGGATGGGATGAGTGGAGATCGAATGTTGGAAGTCGGCGGAGGGGAGCTAATTCCTGGATTTGAAGATCAGTTAGTCGGTATGAGAAAGTCGGAGACTAAGACTTTTAGAATTCAGTTTCCAAAAGATTATCATGATAAAGAACTAGCGGAAAAAGAAGCAGAGTTTACCGTTACGATTAATGAAGTAAAAGAAAAGAAACTTCCAGAGCTCAATGATGATTTTGCTAAGCAAGCTGGATTTGAAACGATGGAAGATTTTAGATCTAAGGCGAACGAATATTTACAGGCCGATATGATTGATCAGGCCGAAAAGAAGGTCAGAAATGATCTATTACAGCAAATTATTGAAAAAAATCCGTTTGATGTTCCAGAGTCGTTGGTGAATGCACAGATGGACCTTTTGGTGCGTGATTGGGCGCAAGAGTTGAAGAGCCAGGGCGCGAACGACGAGGCGATTAAGCAAGTGATCATGCGGGATATTCAGTCGATTAGGCAAAGAGCAGAGACTCAGGTTCGTGCAAGCTTGATTCTCGAGACGATTTTTGCAAAAGAAAAGCTTGAAATAAAGCCTGAACAAGTCACAGATGAAATCAAAAAAATGGCACAATATACGAAAACAGACGAGAACAAGCTTTTAGAATTCTACTCCAAAAACCCAGAACGTTATGAAGAGATGGAGTTCAGAGTTAGACAAGAGCAGACGATCCAGTTTTTGATGACAAAGTCGAAGATTGCAGAGAAGTAAGGTTACTTTACCTTGTTTTCTAAAATCTTCCCCGCTCAGGCATTCGAATGTCTTTTTCAATAAAACGATTACCGTATTCTGCTCTAAAGTGGATTTTCTGCCCTGGTTTTAATTTTTTAAAACGTGAATGAAACATTCCGCATCCATTAATATCTCCTAATTTTTCTGAGCTACTCCATTGAGCTAGGCAGGAGACGTCGGTGGTGGTGGCATCTTTGCAGGTTGCAATGAGTCTGAGCTTAACATGAACGTCGTCTTCAACAGATAAAGACTGCTCTGCGACTTCTAAGGTTAAAGATTGTAGGGGTTTTCTAATTTTTATTTCTAGTGAATTTTTTTTATATTCTAAAAAATCGCCGTGAATATAAATATTAGAAGAGAGGCATCCAAATGTGACAGCGTTTTCTTTTATCTTCACAAAATCAGGAGCAACACCCCAAGTAATGTCTTCTGTAGCATCTACTTTTAGACCATTCGAGTATTCGAGAGTTCCAAAAATTTTTAACTGAGTTCCTTCCTTGATCATACCGCTGGGTTCTGATCTGATTTCTAAGTTTTTAATATGACTATTTTCAATGTCTATCCCAGGAGGAATAATAATTTCTTCTGGAGCTTTTTCCCAATGTGCAGAAAGCATTTGAAGTCGTTGGTTTTTATCAAGAATGGGATAATAGCGGATGTAGGTTTCTTTTTGTTTCTCGGTTTGGAGGTCTTCAAAATGATCTCGTAAAGAGGGTTTGCTGCAACCAGACATGGTAAAAAAGCATGTTAAAACAATGAAAATAAATAAGATTTTTTGAATTTGACCCATAAAGCTCTTTATTAATTTAACCGATAAAGCAGTGGATGGGTACCAAAAGAGTATTGAAAGCGAGAGCTAAGTCAAAGACCAAAAAATCTGCAAAAAAGCGCGTTGTTAAAAAATTTAAGGCTTTTACTCAGCGAAAAATTGTTCAGAAGAAAAAAATTCAACAGCTCAATCCATTTTATTGGCTCTGGGGTGGAGTGGCGACAGCGCTGTTAACTATTGTTTTTCTTTCGAACACCAAACATCAACATGGAACTCATGTAACTGAGCGGACAGTGGCTTCCACTGAACAAAATCGAATCCAAATGACTCCTGTTGAGGCACAGTTTTATCAAGTTAAAAATTTACGTTTCCAAGAGCGAGTTGGGGTTTGGAGTGGGTTTCTGCAGGACTCTCCGTTTGCACGAGACTTTCTCAGTGAGCTCGGAGCGGGTCCAAAAATTAAAGATCATGCTCCTTTAATTGATAAGCGATTTGACTGCACAACTTTTACTGAAACTGTAATCGCGCTTTCTAAAAGCAATAACGCAGAAGAGTTTTTTAAAAATCTGATAGCCATTAGATACAAAAATACGGGCACGACATATTTTGAGCGTAATCACTTTCCTGAGGCTGATTGGATTCCTAATAATTTAGAATATGGATATTTGAAAGATATTACTCAAGAGGTTGCTCAAAGATCTAATGTGATAGCCAAAACTGCCATGAAAAGAATTGATCGAGGCAGGTGGCTGACTCAGTTGATTGAATCTGGAAAAGAAAATCGTACTTTGGCTTCTTTAGCTCAGTCAGACTGGAGTACACCTGTAGACGTAGAGCTTGGGTATGTTGGTCTGGAGGATGTTGATGTGGTCTTAAGGCAGATTCCTCATGGCGCAGTCGTGAATATCGTTCGTGAACCTCGAGGAAGTAAACCTGTGCTGATTACACATCAGGGATTCGTGCTACAAGAAAATGGGCAAACTCTGATCCGTCACTCCTCAGCAACGGGAAAAATTCGTACCCGTCCCTTGAGGGATTACCTTAGAGCAATGTATAAAGAATCAACGAGCTGGCCTGTAATTGGACTGAATTTTAATCAGTTCAATTAGACTGTTGAGTAAATCCCTTTTCCTCAATCTCAGTGACTAATTTTTTTAGTGCTTGGATATATCCCAGTAATCGATCAGGACCTTCGCCCACCTTCCATTTGAACATTGGAACATTCAGGCCTTTTTCTGAGCATTCATAAGCAAAAGGTGTGGGTTCTTTTTTAGGCTTTGGCGCCTTTTCCGCCTTTAAAGTAGCTTCAGAGCCCTCTTGTCCCGCAAGAACTTCTTCTTTACCCACTGCTTCTTCAATCGCTTGAGCGTGCTTTTCGGTAGGCAGGTTAAAAAGCTGTCTTAAGAGTGAGCGATTTTTGACGTTGTGTTTTAAGAGAAGCTGTTTGGTTTCCTCCGGTAAGCGAGTGAAACCAATGCACTCAGTGATTCTGGATTTTGGTTTTCCAAAACCTTTTGCAATCGCTTCATGGCTGGTGAAAGCTTGGCTTTCTAGAAGTGAAAGATACGCTTCGCCTTCTTCTAGAGGATGGAGGTCAACTCGGTCCAAGTTTTCGCGCAGAGCAATTTCGTGGGTAGCTTTGTCATCGGTAGACAAAACTCTGACGGGAATTCGATCAACACCCGCTTTTTTTGAAGCGCGCAAACGTCGCTCGCCCGCGATAACTTTGTAGCGGTCACCATCTTGGACGACGAGGATGGGTTGAAGAACTCCGTGTTGTTTAATGGAGTTCGCAAGTGCGTCAATTTCTTCGTCATCAAAGTGAACTCGGACTTGTAACTCTGAAGCGTCGATTTTTTCGAGCGGTACAAAGTTGACGAGAAATGTGGTGAGGTTTTTTAGATGTGAGTGTGTGCTTCCGGCTGTTGTTCTTGCGGTGCTGTAGAGTTGCTTCAGATATCCGCTTCCGGTTCTAGTTTTAATTTTTGAGTCTTCTGTTTTCTTGTCTTCCATGAGTGATTCCCTTTCCTTGGGTTATGTAAATATTGTTTAATAAAATTAACTATACAGCAGTTCTTCTGTCATTTTTGCAATGTCCTGTGCGGCTGTACCTTTGGAGCTCACATCCCAAACGGTCGTGCGACGTTTGGTAGCCTCATTGAGATCCGCACTTCGGTTGATGACTGCTTGTGTGCAATAATCTGCAAACTGAGTCCGAAGTTCTCCAAGAACCTCTTGGCTAATGACTTCACGATTGTCATACATGTTCGGTATGATTCGGATGTCAAGTTCCCGGCGGAACTCCTTTTCCATTCCTTCGATGGTTGCCATTACTAAAGACATTCCATGAAATGAAAGGGGGTTCGTTGCGCAAACGACATTGACCTTATCTGCTGCAACCAGCATCGAGCAGTTTAAAATCGAGGCAGCCGGGTTTGTATCAGCAACAATCAGGTCATATTGATCGGCCACTTTTGCAACCGCTTCCGAAAGTCTATATTCGCGACGCGGTTTGTTGTTGAGTGGGATCTCAATATTGCAGAGTCCTAAGTTGGCAGGGATTAAATCTAGACCAGGTGCAATATTCATAATCGCTTCTTGGATCGGTAGGTCATTGATCAGTACATCATAGATTGTTGGTCTCTCGTGTGCGTCGAGAATATCTAGGTTCACTGACAGATGACCTTGACCATCTAAGTCAATCGCTAAAATATTAAGCCCGTTCATTGCGGCGCGCATAACATACTGCGCTGTCAATGTTGACTTTCCAGTTCCACCTTTAACATTGTAGAACATCTGCGTCTTCTTTTTGGGAGCGTGCGGTATAAATCCGGTCGCCGCGGCGACCGATTGACTGCTCTGCGCAGCTTGTTCGACGGTTGTTGGGCTGCCCGCAATAGTAGCTCCATCACCCATCGCTGCGTTAGCATTTTGGTCGCCGTGGCGACCGGTTCTTAAAATTTTAAAATAATCCTGCATGTCTTGGAGTGTGATCATTTTGCGATCAACATTCCCCATTCTTTTTTTAATGGTTTTAAGTATGCCTTGTGATTCCAGCTGTGAGATCTGACTTCGGTCTATTTTTGCGATATTGACGAACTCGGCTGGTGTGAAACACATTTCTTTGAAAGCCGCCATATTTTCAACCCTCCCTGGTCTTTCAAAGATCTTATTCTGTTGGTAAATTGGCGCAAGTAAAAACTTTGCATAGAAATTCGGTCGCCGTGGCGACCGAAGAAAATCTAGCTACTAGCACTTTGGTAGCGTTTGAGTCCTTGTTTCCACATATAGGAATTAAAAATAGAGAGCGTTCCTAGAACTAAAAAAATTTGAAGATATTCTTTGGCTTCTAAACCATGCAGGAGTGCGCGGGCGGGGACGCTTCCAATAAATGCAAAAGGCAGTGCAGTCATGATGAGATATCGAATGGATCGAGGATAGATGGTGTCAGGCTTGGTCGCGAAGGCGAAGAACTGATAGTAGAGACGTGAGAGTGCCCAACTTCGTTCAGTCCAAAAGATCCAAATTGAAAAAGCAAATCGCATCAATAGTGCGGTCAATAGTCCAATGAGAAGCCATCCCAAAAGAAGAGACCATCTCCAGCCTCCTGTAAAACCGGCTGCCTCCGAAAACCGAAAAACAATTCCTAGCCCAAGAAATAAATTAAAGATCGCGGTGAGGTTGATCCAGCGAGATAGGGCTAAAAAAAGTGGGTGAACGGGCTTGGTGAGAAGAATGTCGAGTTCGCCTTTATTGATTAGGTCAGAAAAATTCCAAAAATTTCTTTGGAAGAAAGTGGTAAAGAGAGCATCAGATGAAAAGAAGATCCCCAAAAAAAAGAAAACTTGTTCTTTGCTCCAACCCGCTAGTGTGGTCGTGTTGGAATAAATGACAGTGAACATACTGAACTCGACAACGATCCAAATAATGTCGACCGTAACGGCAGTTAAGAAATTTGTTCTGTAAACCGCTTCTCTGACGTAGTTGTTCTTGAGTTGAACTCGATAGATTCGTAAGTAATGAAGAAGGGTGGATATGGGTTTCAAAACACTATCCTCCTAAACTCAAATATCGTTTGATTCCCAATCCCCATGTCACTCGAATAAAAACCCAGCACCCTAGAGTCCATAGACAGCCAATCAAGACATTCGAGAAAAACTCTTGATGGGTCCAGTGTCCAAGAGCGTATTGAGTGGGTCCAAAAACATAGAGGTAGAATGGAGTAGATTTCCAAATCCATTGGAGACTTTCTGGAAAAAAATTTAACGGAATCATTTCACCAGAAAGAAGACTGACAAGCATGTTCTTCACCATGAGCATGCTATAGGCCTCTTCCCAAAGAAATGCGGTCGTCGCTAGAGCTGCACCGATCTGATAGTGGATAATGTTTCCGATGAGTGCGAGAAACATTGCTCCAATGATTCGTAAGGGGGACATTCCAATCCAAAGTCCAATGAGCATTCCCAAGATTAAACAGATCCCGGCAATAAAAAGTTTGGGTGCTACACCTCTGAGATAAACAAATTCGACAACACCGACAGGTCGTAGGAGGTAATTGCTAAGGTGTCCCGATCGGATCATCTCTTGGAGTTCAAAGTCGTGATCTCCTCCGCGAATTTGTGTAAAGAGTAAACTGACGCAGGTGTAGTGAACCATTTCTTGATAGGTCATGCCCGCTACAGTTTGTGCTCCGTTGACTTTGAAAAGTGCATACCAGAGAACCCATTGAACAGCAGCAGGGACAAAAGCTGATCCTAAGACTTCGAGCAAAAATTCAGTTTGATAGGCGACGGCATCTTGAAACCCATTTTTGAGTGCTGCCCATCGCCACCCTAAGTTCAAGATTTGACCTCGGAATAAAGTTGTTGAATGACTTTTTCAAGACTGCGTTCTTCAATCCCCATGTTCACAATTTGGTACTTGGACATGAGAGTTTGGAGAATCGTTGGGATCTTTCCTTGCTGTGTGTGAAATAGGAATCCTTGGTTTTCAGTTTCTTCATCGGATGTGGTTTCCTCGATTGAAGAAAGAGGTACTTGGGTGAGTTGGTTGAGTTCTTCTTTTTTTGGGCTTTCTCTAAAACGAACCTTAAGTTGTACGTCTCCTTTTCCGCCTTTTAGTTTTTGAGGTTCTCCGTCAAAGATCATTTCCCCTTCTCGTAAAATCAGAACTCTTGAGCAGAGCCTTTCGATATCATCCATGTTGTGGCTTGTGAGGATGATTGTTGCTTTCTCTTTTTGGTTAAAAACTTTTAGAAACTCTCTTAATTTATGAGCAGCAAGGACATCGAGTCCGATGGTCGGTTCATCAAGAAAAATGACCTTAGGCCAGTGGATGAGTGCACCAATCAGTTCCATCTTCATTCGTTCTCCTAGGGAGAGTCTTCGGATCTGAGTGTTGAGATGTTTTTTTACATCTAGGAGTTCGGCTAGGGTTTGAAGTCTTTCCTCGTATGAAGAATTTGGTATTTCGTAGATTGCCTTCAAAAGGTCAAATGCATCAATTGCGGGAAGATCCCACCAGAGTTGAGCCTTCTGGCCCATGACTAGAGAAATAGATTTCCTAAACTCAAGAGATCGTTTGAAGGGGGTGTGGCCTAGTACTAGCGCTGACCCGGTGCTAGGTGGAATTAACCCGGACAGGATTTTCAGCAGAGTAGTTTTACCTGCACCATTGGCTCCAATAAGTCCGTTGAAGGAGCCTTCCTCAATAGAAAAACTTACACCTTTTAGAGCTTCGTGGAATTGATATTGAGGATTAAAAAGAAGTTCTAAAGCTCCTTTGAAGCCATCTCCCTTTTTGGTTGAGCGGAACTTTCGGGTAACGTTTTTGACTTCAATAATCATGAACCGAAACCAGTATCATGTTGCAATAGAGGCAGACAACATTTTATAGTGGGCGCATGGTTGAGTTTCTAAAAGACCTTTGGGATTTTCTTAAAATCCGTAAAAAATTCTGGCTTGCCCCGATTATTCTCACACTTTTAATTTTAGGCGCACTCTTGGTATTGACGCAGGGTTCTGCAGTGGCACCGTTTATCTACACACTTTTCTAAAGCAAGCGCTTGGGGATGTGGGATTTCACTATCTCAGGGAACTTCTGTAGTGCGTTGAGATAAGCAACCGCTTTTTCTAAGTCAGTGATCAGAGATAAGCCATGTTGGATTGCCGTTTTTCGGATCAGGACACTATGCTGAAGTTCGTCCTCATCTAGGCTCTTGGGGATATTGATGACTAAGTCTACCCACCTTTCTCGAATTGCCTGAAGAACATCGCTCTTGCCTTCGTTGGGCCAAGCTAAGGCTTCAGTGGAAAACCCATGAGACTCGAGAAATGTCGCGGTGCCTGAAGTTGTGTAGATTTTGATTTTAGATTTTTGAAAATAAGCCAAGGCAGGAAGTATTTTAGCTTTTTCACTTTTGGGACCTGCACTGATCAGTACGCCTCGGGTTGGGGTCTGAGTGCCTGTGGACTTGAGCGCGAGTAGCAGTGACTCATCGAAGCTTTGCGCGATGCAACCTACTTCTCCGGTTGAAAGCATCTCTACACCTAAAATGGGGTCGATGCCGCTGAGGCGATTGAAGCTAAACATAGCTGCTTTGACTCCAATTTGGTTTTGAGGTGTATGGCTAATCCATGGGGTTTTTGTTGGGGGTGGGGTTGTTGGTGGATCTTGAATGAGAGGACTTTGAATCTGATCTACCATCACTTCTGCTGCTAGCTTCGAGAGGTGAATGCCTGAGACTTTCGAAATAAAAGGGAAAGAGCGAGAAGATCTGGCATTGCATTCAATCACTAAAACTTTTTCATGATGCACCATGTATTGAATGTTGAAGGGGCCATTGAGTTCAAGTTTTTCAGAAATCATCGAAGAGATTTTTTTGATCTCATCAATTATCTGAGGGTTTAAGCTCTGTGTTGGAAAAACAAGGGTAGCGTCTCCTGAGTGTACTCCTGCGTTTTCGACATGTTCACTCATTGCCGCGACTTTGATTTGTCCCTGGTAGGAAATGCCATCGACTTCTACCTCTTTGGCGCCTTCGATAAATTTTGAAACTACAACCGGATGTTCTTTGGAAACATGCTCTGCTTGCTTGAGGTGCTTTTCGAGTGACTCGGGGTTCCATGCGACGTTCATTGCTGCACCTGAGAGAACGTAGCTTGGACGTATAATGAAGGGAAATTGTTCTTTCTGAGTAAATTTCAAAATTTCATCTTTAGACTGTGCAGAGATCCATTTGGGCTGTTGAACATGGATACGATCTAACAGAGAAGAAAATCGGTGTCGATCTTCAGCACAGTCAATTGTATCTTGCTTGTGCCCGAGAAGTTTTATTCCTGCTTCAGAAAGTGATTTTGAAAGCCGATTGGGAAGTTGTCCTCCAACGCTCACCACAACACCTTGTGCCTTTTCAAAGTCCACAATATCTAGAATTCTTTCCAAACTGAGTTCTTCAAAGTAAAGACGATTGGATGAATTGTAATCTGTAGAAACAGTTTCAGGATTACAGTTGATGATGACGCTACTCCAACCCAGTTCTTGGAGGTGTTGAGAACTGCTGACCGCACACCAATCAAACTCTACACTGCTTCCTACTCGATAAGCCCCTCCTCCTAAGATAATCGCAGTGGGTTGATTTTTTTTGTTTTGAGAAAGAGGGGGGAGGGTGTCATGGGCTGACGCAGAATAAGACATATAAAGGTAGTTAGAAGGAGAGGGGTACTCTGCTGCTGTTGTGTCGATTTTTTTTGCATAAGGTTGTACACCTAGTGCGAGTCTTGTTTTGCGAATCTCGAGAGATTGCTTCTTAGTGTCATTGGGAGTGGTGGGATACAAAAGAAGAGCGATCTGTTCATCTCCAAACCCCATTTTTTTCCACTGAGTCCACTGAGTTTTTGGGACTGCTTTTAGATTTAATTTAAATTTTGTAATCTCTCTTTCTGTTTTAACGATTTCGTTCATTTGATCTAAAAACCAAGGATTGATTTCGGTGAGTTGATTGATTTCATCTGTTGTAATTCCGTTTCGTAGGGCAGAAAAAATAACAAAGAGTCGTTGGTCAGTTGGATTTTTGAGGAAGTCGATTAACTCTGCTTTTGATTTATCAAAAGGAAGCAAGAGGCCCTCTGCTTGCTCTGTAACCATGCGAACTGCTTTTTGGAGAGCTTCATGGAAGTTTCTTCCAATGGCCATGATCTCACCTACAGATTTCATGGAGGATCCAAGTAGTCTGCTTGTTCCTTGAAATTTTTCCATATCCCAGCGAGGAATCTTAATCGTGATGTAATCCATCGCTGGCTCGTAAAATGCGGAGGTCATTCCCGTGACGGGATTTTTTAATTCTAAGAGTGAAAAACCTAATACGACTTTTGCAGCGATAAATGCGATTGGATATCCCGATGCTTTACTGGCAAGTGCGCTCGATCGAGACAGTCTAGCGTTTACTTCAATTACAAAAAAATCGAGCGATTTTGGATCTAGTGCAAATTGAACATTGCATTCGCCTACGATTTGAAGGGATCGAACAATTCTCAAAGAAGCGTTTCGCAAGGTTTGATATTCTAGATCGGAAAGAGTTTGACTCGGCGCAATAACAATTGAGTCTCCGGTATGTATTCCTAGAGGGTCAATGTTTTCCATATTGCAAATCGTGATGGCATGATCTGCGGAATCGCGCATGACTTCGTATTCGACTTCTTTCCATCCTTTTAAAGATTTTTCGATCAAAACCTGAGGTGAATGGTTGAGAGCATTTCTGACAAGCGTTTCTAATTCATTGGGGTTGTAAGCAAAACCGCTTCCTAGTCCGCCTAAGGCATAGGCTGCCCTTACGATGACTGGAAATCCTATTTCTAGCGCGACACGATGAGCTTCTTCTAACGTGGAAGCTGTCTCGCTTGTGAGAACAGGCATTCCGATGGATTTCATTTTTTCAGCAAATAACTTTCTATCTTCTGTCGTTCTAAGGGAGTCAATTTGTGTTCCAAGATTTTGTACTTTATGCTTTTTGAGAGTTCCAGCTTCGTCTAATTTCAAAATACAATTCAGTGCAGTTTGTCCGCCAAATCCAGCAATAATACCGTCTGGCTTTTCTTCTGAGATGATTTTTTCAACCCATTCTTTTTCAACTGGATATAAATAAACTCTCACTCCAGGATCTGGATTAGTTTGAACTGTGGCGATATTGGGATTGATGACGATGACTTCAATGTTTTCCTCACGTAAAGCTTTGATGGCTTGACTGCCCGAGTAGTCGAATTCACCCGCTTGTCCAATGCTGAGCCCTCCAGAACCTAAAATGATAATTTTTTTAAATTGTTTCATTTTGATTTTTTCGCATCAGAAATAAAATCATCTATCACCCATTCTGTATCGTGTGGGCCACCAGAGGCTTCTGGATGAAATTGCACACCCTTAAAAGGTAGCGTTTGGTGACAAATGCCTTCGACAGAATGATCATTAGCGTTTGTGAACCAAAGTTCCCACTCCGGTGGGAGACTTTCTTTTTTTACTTCGAATCCATGATTTTGAGTGGTCATAAAAGCTCTTTGAGTGGAAATCTCGATAACCGGCTGATTCTGACTACGATGTCCGTAGTTCATTTTTCTAGTCTGTGCGCCTGCTGCGAGTGCAAGAAGTTGATGACCTAAGCAGATCCCTAGAATAGGTTGCTTTTTTTTAATTATTTTTTGAATTCTCTGAATAGTATCTTCTGTCTGAAGAGGATCTCCTGGACCATTGCTGAAGAGCCATCCATTGCAATCGATCGTCTCGGGAGGAGTATTCCAGGGGAGGATTTCAATTTCACAGTTTTGTTTTATAAGTTTTCGAATGATATTCCATTTTACGCCAAAATCATAAATCGCAATTTTGGTTCTCCCTTTTCCAAGTTTAATAATTTGAGAAGTTGAAACTTTGGGTAGAATATTTGTTTGGTCTGGATCGAAGAAAGTATTTTTTTCAGGGTTTATTTTTTTGAAATTTTCTGGTTCTATTCTGGCTAAAATTTTTTCATTATTATTTCTTCTATTTCTTAAAATATGGATGAGATGTCGAGTGTCTATGCCAGAAAGAGCAGGGATCTTTTGCTGTTTTAACCAAGAGTCTAAAGTTTCGATGCTATTCCAATGGTGAGCGCTTAAGCTTTCCTGGGAGAGAATAATTCCCGCAGCCCTTGCTTTCGCGCTTTCAAATCCTATGGGGATATTCGTGGAGGCCGGGGCTGTCATTTCTGGAAATCCGTAATTTCCGATCAGTGGATATGAAAAAATAAGAATTTGCCCGAAATAAGAAGGATCAGTGATGGCTTCGCTGTATCCTACCATCCCAGTGCAAAAGACGAGTTCTCCACTTGCAGACAAAGGGGCTCCGATGAGTTGCCCTTCCATGCTTTCGCCTGTTGAAAGGAGAAGTTTTCCATTTTGAGACATGCTGTTGTTTTAACCTAGTTTATGGTAGGGGGGAAGGATGTACGTCTTAGGGATCTCAGCTTTTTATCATGATAGCGCAGCTGCTCTGATTCATGATGGCGAGATTATTGCAGCCGCACAAGAGGAGCGATTTACTCGCAAAAAACATGACCGTGAGTTCCCTGTTCATGCCATTCGATATTGTCTTTCTGAGGCTGGGATACAGTTATCAGATGTTGCAGAAGTCGTTTTTTATGACAAACCTTTAGTAAAATTCGAGAGATTATTAGAAACTTATCTTAATTATGCGCCCCACGGGCTTCGTTCATTTCTTGCAGCAATGCCTGTTTGGTTAAAAGAAAAATTATTTCTAAAGACTTTGATTAAGAAGGAGTTAGTTAAGTTATCAGGATTGAAAAAAAAATCACTTCCCAGATTGTTATTTGCCGAGCACCATCAATCTCATGCCGCTTCTGCTTTTTTCCCAAGCCCGTTTGAAAAAGCTGCAGTGCTTTGTTTGGATGGAGTAGGGGAGTGGGCCACGACTTCTGTTTGGAGGGGAGAGGGGAATAAGCTTGATCCACTTTGGGAAATCCATTTTCCACACTCCTTAGGATTGCTCTATTCGGCATTTACATATTACACGGGATTCAAAGTAAATTCAGGCGAGTATAAGCTAATGGGATTAGCTCCGTATGGTGAGCCCAAATATGTAGATCTGATTTTACAAAACCTTATTGATCTTAAAGAAGACGGAACTTTTCGCCTGAACATGGATTACTTTAATTTTGCTATTGGGCTAACCATGACGAATGATAAATTTCATAAACTTTTTGGAGGTCCTCCTAGAAAAGCAGAAGGTCAAGTCACCCAAAGAGAGATGGATATTGCGCGCTCTATACAATGGGTGACTGAAGAGGTTGTTCTCAGGTTATCTCGAGCGATTCACCAGGAAACCAAACTCGATTATCTTTGCTTGGCAGGAGGGGTGGCTCTGAATTGTGTCGCAAACGGACGTGTGTTGCGTGAGGGACCGTTTAAGGATCTTTGGATACAACCTGCAGCAGGAGATGCAGGAGGAGCGCTCGGTTCTGCGCTTGCGGTTTGGTATCAGTATTTGAATCATCCTAGGAAAATTTCAAAAAATCTAGATAGCATGAAGGGCTCCTATCTTGGAAATCAATGTCAGGCTGTTCAAATTGAGAAATATTTGAACACTGTGGGGGCAAAATACAAGAAATATTCAGATGCAGACCTTTTTAAAGAGTTGGCAGATATTTTAGAAAAAGGAAATGTCGTTGGCTGGGTACAGGGACGGATGGAGTTTGGTCCACGCGCTCTAGGTTCTCGCTCCATTATTGGGGATGCGAGAAATCGGCAGATGCAATCGACTATGAATTTAAAAATTAAATATCGTGAATCTTTTAGGCCTTTTGCTCCGGCCGTTTTGTCAGAGGATGTTCAGGAGTATTTTGAGCTGGATCGTGCAAGTCCATATATGCTTTTAGTCGCCCCTGTACAAAAAAAATTGAGAATTTCGATGACTGCTGAGCAAGAGAATCTTTTTGGAATTGATAAACTCAACGTTCCTCGTTCTTCGGTTCCAGCGATTACACATGTGGATTATTCGGCTCGAGTACAAACAGTGCATCAAGAGACCAATCCGAGATTTTATGCATTACTGACAGAGTTTAAGAAGAAGACAGGATGTTCAACTTTGGTGAATACTTCGTTCAATGTTCGAGGGGAGCCGATCGTATGCAACGAAGAAGATGCATACCGTTGTTTTATGCGAACCGAAATGGATTATTTAGTTGTCGAAAATTATCTCATGAAGAAAACAGAGCAGCCTAAATGGAATGAAACACAAAACTGGAAGGAGACCTTTCAGCTTGATTAGCACAATGTCGCAGCCGAGTGTTCGAGATTTGAGGAGCTTTGGTTATGTTATGGCTGGGGGGCTTTCGGTTTTTTTTGGTTTTTTGATTCCTTGGATTTGGCATCGACCCATTAAGCCTGGGGTGTTTGTTGCTGCTTTGGTTTTTTTGTTATTAGCCTGGGTTTACCCGCTTGCTCTTAAGTATATTTACATTCTTTGGATGAAAGTCGGTGGAGTGCTGGGGTGGGTGAATTCTAGGATTATTTTAAGTTTAGTTTTTTTTCTGATTATTTTTCCAGTTGGAGTTTTGAGACGTGCTTTTTCAACTGAGGATACTATGAAACGCAAATTAGAGAAAAATACTGCAAGTTATCGTATTACCCGAGAAAACCACGCTCTCGTTTCTCAGATGGAAAAACCCTATTAGTTATTGAGTGCCCCGCCTATAATCCAGTCTGACAATGCCTTGAGTTCCGCTGTATTTAGTTTAGGTGTTGGGTTAGGTGGCATGGAGCCTCTTGCGCAATCCGTATAGAGACTGCTCTGGTTAGGAGAGCCTGCTCTTACAGTTCGCAGCGTTGCTTGATAGGTATCGTATCGAACACCACTTCTAGCTATCGTGGGGCCGTGACAAAATACGCACTTAGGTGTCAGAATATTTTTTTGAATTGAAGCAAATGTAGGCATTAACATGACAGATGTTGGAGTGGGTGAGGGAACTCCTTTAACAGGTTGAATAGCTGTATCGATCCATCGTTTAATCGTATCTTTTTCTGCTGCTGTAAGAGGAGCGCCTGGAGGCATGGTGTTGTCGATGCTTCGGATGTAGACACGCGAAGAAGCAGAGTTACCCGGGATAATCATGACATCTCTAATCATGAGATCAAGGCTTTCAGAAGATTTGTAACCGCCGTATCCGATGCTTGTCGATGAATGGCAAGAATTACACTTGCTTTGAATTAATGTCATGGCTTGAGAGTTCAATGCTTGATCTACGATTTGGTAAGATCCGTTAGATACGTTTGAATTTGATCCGTTATTATTTGAAATTAAACTTGAGACACTATCTAGTGTGGTGATCTTTCCGCATGAAGTGAGTAATGTGAATACGAATAGTCCAACCCAATGGCTTTTCAAATTTTTCATAAAAATTCCCCGTCCCCGTATTTATTGAGTATTGCGCGCATTTTATTGATTTACAAGATGTGTCATTTTATGCACTATGAGGTAGGGTCTAAAATATATTAATGTTTTCAATATATTAACATGAGTTGGTAAGCGTAACTGCAGATTGGGTCAGTAAAAGTGGTGGCTTGGGACGGAATCGAACCGCCGACACACGCCTTTTCAGGGCGCTGCTCTACCGACTGAGCTACCAAGCCGGCCATATAGGCTGTAAAGACTTTAGGTATGCGATCTTACCTGAAAACGCAACCCTGATTGATGGTTGGGTCAGTGGAAAAATTAAAGAGTTTCGTCAGCTGCCAACTGTGCCGCTGTCTGTTTGAGTCGGATTTGAGAGCTCAAATTTGAAGGTGATGGTGGAACTTGGAAAGCCTTCTCATCTAACTCAGCTAAAATGGTTCTTAGCTCTTTGAGAGTGTGTTGGCGATAATCGTATGCGCGACCATGTCTTTTGATTAGTTGTGAGACCAGTTCAAGTCTTTTTGAAATCCCATCCTTTTGTTCATCTGGGACAGTATCAAATGATTTTTTAGGAGCTTCTGGCGGAAGGGTTGTGGAGGTAGCGGCTTGTGTTAGAGAAGCTTTTTTTAGGGCTTCTAGTTCTTTTTCGAGTGACTGAACTCGGTCAGCTAGAGAATCGTTTTTTTGGGTTAAAGTAGTTTTTTTCTCTGTTTTTTCTACTCGTGTTTCTACACGGGTGGGCGCAGATGGAAGTGCCTCATCCTCAGCTGAGGGTCCATCTTCTTCTGTAGCGCTATAAATCTCTTGAGGCTTTACTTTCTTTTTTACCGCAGCATGAGTGGAGTAGCTCATTCCGAGCGATAAAATGGCGGCCAGAATGCTCAACTGAATTAATTTAATCTTCAAGGTCTGAGTCATAAATCACCTCGGGGCGGACCTTATAATAGTGAATAAAAAATGTCAACTATAGCTTAAGGGTAGTATGGTTATGAGAATGTAAGTATTTGAGAAAATAAACTAATAATATTGATAAAACTGATAAATTTTAAAAGCAAAAAATCGAGAAAGAGTTGACATCTCGCCTTAAGTGACCAATATATCAGCAAGATTGAAATGGATGTTTCAGACGTTTTATTTTCATGGGCTGAATGCGTCAGTTTTTCTCCCATGAGAGAAGAAGATCTAAACACTCATTTCATTAATTTTAATAACAACTCTTTTTAGGAGGTAAAACGAATTATGAAAGTTCGTCCATTACATGATCGTGTGCTTGTGAAGCGTTTTTCAGAAGAAGAAAAATCCAAAGGGGGAATTATCATCCCTGACACTGCAAAGGAAAAACCTATCCAAGGTGAAATCATTGCTGTTGGCCAAGGCCGAGTTGCAGATGATGGCAAAGTCCGTCCTCTCGATGTGAAAAAGGGAGATCGAGTCCTTTTTGGAAAATATTCTGGAACAGAAATTAAAATTGATGGCGACGAATATCTGATGATGCGTGAAGAAGATATTCTCGGCGTAGTCACCACAAAATAAAACTAACTGATTAATAAAAGGAGAAATTCATGTCTGCTAAAGAACTTCGATTTTCAGAAGAAGCCCGTTCAGCGATTTTGAACGGCGTAAACACCTTGGCTAATGCTGTGAAAGTTACATTAGGACCTAAGGGAAGAAATGTGGTTATCGAAAAATCTTTCGGTGCACCAAACATCACAAAAGATGGTGTTACAGTAGCAAAAGAAATTGAGCTTTCCGATAAATTCGAAAATATGGGCGCACAAATGGTTCGTGAAGTTGCTTCTAAAACCAATGATGATGCTGGTGATGGAACAACAACTGCAACTGTGCTGGCTCAAGCGATCTATAGAGAAGGCGCTAAAATTGTGGCTGCTGGCCATAATCCTATGGATATTAAGCGTGGGATTGATAAGGCAGTAGATGCAGTTATTAACGAACTTAAGAAAATTTCTAAGCCGATTAAAGATCAAAAAGAAGTAGCTCAAGTGGGTACGATCTCTGCAAACAATGACTCAGCAATTGGAAAAATCATTGCTGAAGCAATGGAAAAAGTAGGTAAAGAGGGCGTAATTACTGTTGAAGAAGCAAAAACAGCAGAAACCACTCTTGATGTAGTGGAAGGGATGCAGTTTGATCGTGGTTATCTTTCACCTTATTTTGTTACCAATGCAGAAAAGATGGAAGCGTCACTCGATAATCCTTATGTTTTGATCTATGACAAAAAAATTAGTTCAATGAAGGATCTATTGCCTTTGCTTGAGAAGGTTGTTCAAAGATCTAAGCCTCTTTTAATTATTGCAGAAGAGGTTGAAGGGGAAGCTCTAGCAACCCTCGTTGTGAACAGATTGCGCGGCACCTTGCAAGTTTGTGCAGTGAAGGCTCCTGGTTTTGGAGATCGCAGAAAAGAAATGTTGCAAGATATTGCTGTTCTTACAGGTGGAAAAGTCATTTCTGAAGACTTAGGCCATAAGCTTGAAACGGCTCGATTAGAAGACTTAGGCCAAGCTAAGAAGATCACCATCGACAAGGACAACACAACCATTGTTGATGGAAGTGGAAAGAAGGGTGATGTTGAGGCTCGAGTTAAAACCATTCGTGCTCAAGTTGAAGAAACAACTTCTGACTATGACCGTGAAAAACTTCAGGAGAGACTTGCTAAATTAGTTGGCGGTGTTGCTGTTATTAACGTTGGAGCTGCAACCGAAGTTGAAATGAAAGAGAAAAAGGCTCGTGTAGACGATGCTTTGAATGCAACCCGCGCAGCAGTTGAGGAAGGAATTGTTCCTGGAGGTGGTACAGCACTTTTGAGAGCTTCAAAGGCTCTTGATGGTATTAAAGGCCTCACAGCAGAACAACAAACAGGTGTTGCGATTATCCGTCGTGCACTTGAGGAGCCTATTCGTCAAATTGCAGCCAATGCAGGATATGAAGGTTCAATCGTTGTTGATAAGATCATGAGCCAAAATTCTTCTTCGTGGGGTTTTAATGCTCTTACAGAGAAGTATGAAGATCTGATCGCTGCAGGCGTGATTGACCCATCTAAGGTGGCACGATGTGCATTGCAAAATGCGGCTAGTGTCGCAAGCTTGATGCTCACCACTGAAACCTTGATTGCTGAAAAGCCTAAGAAGGAAGCAGCTGCTCCAGGAGCAGGTGCACCTCCTGGATATGGTGATATGATGTAATTCAGCAGATCAACTTTGTTGATCTGAATTTGAGAAAAGCCCCGGGATTTCTCTCGGGGCTTTTTTTTTGAAAGTAGCACATGACAGATTCTGCACATAAGGACCGTTGGATTAAGTGTATTTCAACACGAGGAAATATTCGTGGTGTTGCAATTCAAGTCAGTGGGCTGATTCAAGAAATGTCTACAATGCATAAACTCAAGGGTGCGCAAGCTCAGGGGCTAGGGGAAGCGGTGATTGGCGCTTTGTTAATTGCATCTCACTGCAAATCTGGGCAGAGAACGAACTTAAATATTCGAGCGTCTGGGCATACTCAGCAAGCGCTTATTGATGCATATCCAGATGGAACGGTGAGGGGATATACGGTTCCTAATGAGCAGCCTTGGAGTATTGATTCTAATAAAATGGGACCTTGGGGAGAAGGATTGCTATCAGTATTACGAACACAGGATAAGGTGGGAGAACAACCTTATATTGGTACAGTTCCCTTGGTGACTGGACATCTTGCTAAAGACCTTACATTTTATTGGGTTCAGAGCGAGCAAATTCCATCCTCAGTGGGTCTTTCTGTTAAGATGAAAGATGATCAGGTAGTTTCAGCGGGTGGCTTTTTAATTCAAGCCTTGCCCGGGGCAAGTGATCAAGAGATTAAAGATATTGAAACGCATATACAAGGAATTCATCATTTAGAAGCAAGTTTTCAAACTGATGGCATGGAGTTGATGGGACTTCTGTCACAGATATTTCAAAATACACCTTTTATGAAGGTGGAAGAAAAGGCGATTTGTTTTTCCTGCCATTGTTCATGGGAGCGAGTTTACCGTGCTATTGCACTAGTTGGGGTAGAGGAGCTTTCTGCAATGGTGAAGGAAGATAGCGCGTTTGTGAGATGTGACTTTTGCACTAAAGAGTATGAAGTGAAAAGTCAGGATCTAAAGAATCTTATTCAAAAAGCTAAAATGTAGTTCCCACTCTTAAAAAGAAGGTGGTAAACGTTCCGCCTACATCAATGGGTTGCCCGTTAGAAGTAAGTCTTTTTCCTCCGAATACATCATGAAATGTCAGGGATGCTCCAAAGAAAAACTGTTTTGTTAACTCTAAGTCAACACCAGGTCCTAAGTGAACACCAAAGAGAATAGGAGAAATCGAAGAAGGAGGTTCACTAGGTCCACTGTCATAACTAGGTTTATAAAATCCAAGCCCAAAAACTATATATGGAATAACTTTATCATACCAACTGAGATTGGTTCTTAACCCAGAGAGCAATGTGAACATCGAAAACTTGCCATCTGAGTGACTTGAGTATCCCATGTTGGCATCAAAAGCGAAAAGATCGCTGACTCCATAAGTATAGTGAGCTCTTAAGCCAATATTGTCTGAATATCGACTTGCCAAGTCTGCCATTAAAAAAACCTGACCTAAATCAAGCGCAATATTGTGTGATCCGGGTGAAAACGGAGTGACGTTGCTTCTGCTGCTCAGTTCGTAAGAATTGTTTCGTCTTCTTGATGTGTTGTCGTTTGAAGAATCGCTAGCTGCCCAGGAAGGGCGTGAGTTCCAATTTGAATCAGTTGAAGCTGTGGAGTTATGTACACTCAATGTCCAGATAACCCCAACAGCTCCAGCTAAAATTATTTTTCTTGAGAGACTCATAAATTCACCTCGTCGTCTCTTCAAGTGTATCGACCTTTACTGCAATGTGCAAACTGTACAGAAAAGCCGACTAAAATAGTTTATTACTGATTCATCGTAGCGCCACGAGCTGCATTCGCTGTAGAAGCGGTAGCTGATGGTGCTGCAGCAGATGTTGCTGCTTCTTGATCGAATTTAGCAATCTCAGCGCTCATTTTAGCTTGAATGTAGCCTGAGAAAGATCCATCTCCATGACGGATGATTTCTTTAAGAAGTTCCACTGAAGGCTGTGTTTTCGCCTTTCTTTCGCTTTCATAAAGAAGCTGAGTCAGAGTAGCCGCTGTAATATCGTTTTTAGTTTTATTATCGATAACGCGTAGATCTTCCCCACCTTTAATCATCTTCGCAATTTCATCGAGCGTGACATAGCTAGACTCATGTGTGTCATAGAGCTTTCGATTCTGATAGCGTTTAATGATTTTAATTTCTTTCATTTGATTCCCCCTAGTTTGTATTCCAGTTGCAGACCATCAGTAAGTATCCCCGTCAAAAAACTAACTCTGAATAACTCTCCTAATGGTCCTTCTTTTGCAGTTAATGACAGTCCCCCGGTCAATAACCACTGAGCCACGTCACTACGTGTCATAGCCCATCAATAAGCCAAATAGCAACCCGCCGCGCTAAAGTCAAGCCCCCCTTGTTGCAGAAAGTAAAAATTTATTTTTTCTAGGGAAAAGTCGATGTGTCTTTAGGGGGATATATCCCATGGGACAGGGTTTTAATTTGCGACAAAAAAAAGACGCCTCCTGCATGATGCAGAAAAAATTATTATTATTTTTTTTAGTATTTTCGCTAGTTAGCTGCTCTGGCAGATCTGTTCGAGAAGAAAAAGAAGGATCAGAAAAGCAACCTCAGCAAATAAGTCAGGTACCTGATGAGTCTGTAGTAGAAAAAAATTCTAAAAATAATCTTACAGAGCAAAAAAAATCATCTCAAAATCCAGTTCCGGAATCTGGAAGCGCGGAAGCGTCTGCCGAGTATCATTTCAGTATGGCACAGGCTTACGTGACTGAAGGTAATCCCGACCGTGCTATCGAAGAGTTTAAGTTGAGCTTAATTTATGACCCTGGTTCTGCGTTGATTCATACACGGATAGCAATGGAGTACGTTAAAAAAGGATTCCTTTCTCAAGCGATGGAAGAGTGTAAAGAGGCATTAAAAATTGAACCTAATTATGTGGATGCGCGATTGATTTTAGCTGGTCTTTATTCAACTGCTCGAGACACAAAGTCGGCTCTGAGCGAGTACGAGAAGATTATTCAAACTGACCCAAAAAATGAAGAAGCAGCAGTTTATAAGGCGCAAGTTTATATGGAAGACGGTCAGTTTTTATCTGCAGCTAAAACTTTGCAGTTATTTTTGAAAAAAAATCCAGAGTCTACTTTGGCTTGGTTTTATCTGGGGCGTGCTGAGCAGGGGCAGAATCATATCGAGCCTGCAGCAGCGGCATATAAAAAGACGCTTTCATTAAGACCCGGATTTACTCAAGGAGCCCTCGCGCTAGGTTTTCTCTATGAAGAAACAGGAAAGAATGCACAGGCAATAGAGGTTTATAAAAATTTATACGATGAAACTAATGATATCAGTGCAGCTAACCGGATTGTTACTATTTACTTAAAACAGGAGAAGTACAAAGAAGCGATTCCTTATCTTCAAATTGTTGAAGCAGCTGATCCTGACGATATGAATGTTCGTGTAAAATTAGGTTTAGTGGCCATGGAGCTGAAACAATATGATAAGGCGATTGCCGCTTTTAAAAAAATCTTAGAAAAAAATCCTGAATCAGATAGAATCCATTACTACTTAGGTAGTTTGTATGAACAGACACAGCAACTTGATCAAGCTATATTGGAACTTAAGCTGATTAAGTCGAGTTCAAAATTCTATGAAGAAGCTGCGCTTCATGTTGCGTATTTGTTAAAGCAGACCAATCACTTGCCAGAGGCATTGATCTTTATCCAAGATGCAATCTCTAAGTCGCCAAAAACTTCTGGCTTCTATGTGTTCTATGCCAGTTTGGAAGAAGAAAATAAAAATCTTAAAAAAGCGGTTGGAATATTAGAGGAAGGTTTGGCTCTTTTTCCTGAGGATGAAAAAATAAGATATTATCTTGGGACTCTGTATGATCGTCAGGGCAATGTAGATAAAGGTTTGTCGCAAATGCAGGCAATTTTAAAAAATAATCCAGACAATGTCGATGCATTGAATTACGTGGGGTATACATGGACTCAGCGGGGGGCAAATTTAGACCAAGCTGAAAAGTATCTTGCGCGAGCATTGCAGTTGAAACCTGATAATGGTTACATAGTAGACAGTTGGGGCTGGTTTTTACTGTTGAAAGGTCGAGTAAAAGAAGCAGTGAAGGAATTAGAAAGAGCAGCAAAGCTTAGGCCCAAAGAATCGACGATTCTTGAGCACTTGGGAGATGCTTATCTCAAGTCGAATTTAGTTGAAAAAGCTTTGTCCAAATATAAAGAAGCATCTCAATATGCTGAAGATGAAAAAACTCGAGAAAGTGCAAAGTTGAAAGCTGAAAATTTGCAGAGAGAGTTGACCGGGCGTGCTAACGCTGCGGTGCCTAAGACCGAAGAGACAGATCGAATTCCTGCCAGTAAATAATGATTGCCTGATGGGTTGAGTTTGTGTGACATTTATTTTCATGAACATCACCCGTATATCGACATTGTTTTTATTCTTTTTCTTATTCTCCTGTGCTCATTCTCCAGCACTAAAAAATTTGAATGATCCAAGAGGTGTGTTGTTGCAGGCCTGTGAAATAGGTGTTGCACAACAGGAAGTAAAGGGTTCCGTTTGGCTCAAGGCAAAATCTAAGGATGCTTCTGGACAGTTCCCTGCGGTGGTGCAAGTTTCTTCTCCTGCAAATTTAAAGATGGAAGTAACCAATTTAGTGGGTGCAACGGAGGCTGTGATCACGATCGATGGTCGCCACTATAAAATTGAAGTACCAGGTAAAAAAGTAAAGCAGCAGGAGGGCCATGGGAGTTGGGCCGGGATTCCACTGCGTTGGGCAACAGAATTGTTTTTAGGGAAGTTCCCTTGTCCGTCAGTTGTAGCTATGAAAGACGCTTCTATATTGATGAATGAGCAGGGATTGGTAACGGTTGAAACAAAGCCTAATCTTGAGGGAGGGGCAGAAAAATTTATCTATCGACTGAGGGATTGGGCGGGTCGTTATTGGGTTGAGGAGCTTCACTGGGAAAGTTCTGGAAATTTTTCTGCAAAAGTAGATTTTAAATTTTCTGACCCAGAAGACTCCACGGGAAGTCCTAGAAAATGGGAAGCAAAATCAGATCAAGGTGAAATTAAAGTGCGATGGAAGGATCGTGAAAGCACGCATCCGTGATGTCTGATCCTATCTTAGAGGTTAAGAATTTAAAAACTTCATTTTTTCTAAAATCAGGTGAACTGAAAGCTGTTGATGATGTAAGTTTTTCGCTATCTCAAGGTAAAACATTGGTGATTGTGGGAGAGTCGGGTTGCGGAAAAACGGTTACAGGATTGTCTGTTTTGAGATTAATTCAGTCTCCTCCTGGAAAAATCGTTGGTGGGAGTGTTATTTATCAAGGGCGAGATCTTTTACAATTGAGCGTCTCAGAGATGCGTAAAATCAGAGGCAATGAAATTTCAATGATTTTTCAAGATCCGAGCACTTCTTTGAATCCTGTATTTACTATAGGAAATCAAATCCGGGAGACTATTGCGCTTCACCAAAAATTATCTAAAAAAGAAATTCAGGAAAAGGCGATAGAGATGTTGAAGTTAGTAGGGATTGCTTCGCCTGAAAAGAGAGTGGATGATTATCCTCATCAGTTATCAGGTGGGATGAAACAAAGAGTAATGATTGCGATGGCCTTGGCATGCCGACCGCATGTTTTAATTGCGGACGAACCTACGACTGCATTAGATGTAACAGTGCAAGCACAGATTTTAGATTTGCTTCAAGAATTGCAAGAAAAAGTTGGAATGGCGATGATTTTTATCACGCACGACTTTGGAGTGGTTTCGGAAATCGGAGATGATTTATTGGTGATGTATGCGGGGCAGGTAGTTGAGCAAGGCTCAGTTCAGCAAGTTTTAAACCATCCGAGAATGCCCTACACACGAGCCTTACTCGACAGTATTCCAACACGAGGTAAAAAAAGGCTTGAAGCAATTCCTGGGTTAGTACCCAATTTGATGCAGCTTCCGTTAGGGTGCCGATTTCAAGATCGCTGCAAATTTGTCAAAGACGATTGTCGCATTCAAATGCCTGAACTGAGAGTAATTTCAAATCAATCACCTGAAACGCAGGTTCGATGTATACGGGATATTTAAATGCTAGAAAAAAGTAGAGAAGTTTTGGTTGAGATTAGAAATTTAGAGAAAATATTTCTTTCTTATAGTGGTTTTTTCTCTCAATCAAAAAAAGAGGTTCATGCTGTTTCTGGAGTCAGTTTTGATATTTTTAAAGGAGAAACACTGGGGCTAGTAGGAGAGAGTGGGTGTGGTAAGTCCACTCTGGGACGATGTTTGTTGCAGTTAATGCCTCAAACAAAGGGCGAGGTGATTTACCAGGGTCGGAATTTGGCAGAACTTGATAAATCGGATCTTAGGAAATTGAGAAAGAAAATCCAAATTATTTTTCAAGACCCATTTTCTTCACTCAACCCAAGAATGACGGTTGATCAAATTATTTCAGAACCATTAGAAATTCATCAGATTTTTCGTAGCAAAGCAGACAGGAAAAAAAGAATTTATGAGCTTCTTGATTTATGCGGTTTGCGCAAAGAAGCTATTGAAAAATATCCACATGAATTTTCTGGAGGGCAAAGGCAAAGAATCAATATTGCCAGAGCCCTGGCTGTTCAACCTGAATTTATTGTTTGTGATGAACCGGTATCTTCTTTGGATGTGTCGATTCAGGCGCAAATTATCAATTTGTTGCAAGATCTACAGAAGGAGTTTGGACTAACGTATCTTTTTATTTCACACGACCTCAAAATCGTGGAGCATATTTCGAATCGAATTGCAGTGATGTATTTAGGTAAGCTTGTTGAGCTAGCTTCAACAGAGGAGATCATTCGTCAGCCCAAGCACCCTTATACTCAATTGCTTTTATCGAGTGTTTTGCGGCCAGACAAAGAAAATGACTCATTGGGTCATGTTCGTAAAAATACTGCTGCCAAGGAACCTCCATCACCAATAGATTTGCCTGTTGGCTGTTCGTTTTATCAAAGGTGCGATGTGTCACAGGACGATTGCAAATCTCAAGCCCCTGAGTGGCGCAATCTTCAAGCTAATGCATTTAATCCTCACTGGGTTTCTTGCCACTACGCAAAAAAAAGCTAAATATTCAATTTTTATGCGAATTTTTCCGAAAATCCCATTAGGGGGGAGCTGTGCGTCCTCTGGGAAAGGCCTATGGAGTTTAGTAAGAAAAAGCTGACTCAAGAATCTGCATTGCAAATGAGAGCATCACCGATGTCTTCTATTCGTCCGTACCGACTGCTCTCTGCGCCCGCTTATCTTTTTATGAAAATGAACGGGAAGTTTGTTGGAATAAAGGGGCCATTGGATTTTTTCACTCCTGAAGAGCTTGAGAAGCTCAAGCCGTTTGAAACACTATATTTTACAGATTTTGTAGACACCGCACTTCCATTTCAGTCTGTAGCTAGAAGCATTCGCTCTCTTTTACTGTGGGATCCTGCTGTGTTGCCTCCGACTCCGTACGAAATGTCTGATGCGGTTTTAAGATTGCTCGGAAAAGTTTGGTGGAAGGATGCATCAGGTTGGCCGGTGATTGAACCCTATTTTGTCAGTATTTTTGTAGATGAGCTTTGCGATGCGTTGCCTACAGATCTACTTCGACAGTTAAGAGACGACAACTTAAGCTTGTGTGACGAAGCGATTTTTAAATCCAGTATTGCAGTTTTTTTGGCGCTTCACTTGGCACACAATGAAATAACTTATTTAAATAAATTAAGAGCTGATGTTTTTCAGCAAGTTGCTAAAAAAGAAAAAATTCAAATCAAAGATCAGGATTTAAATTATCTTTATCATGAATGGGTAGAGCGCATTTTTTCTCTAAACCATAAAAAAATACAGTCAGCATATTTAAGCGAAAGTAAAAATTCTTCCTCGATGAAGCTTTTAGGAAGGATGACGCGGATTAAAAATGTGTTGGCAAGAGGTGCATCTGATGGTCCTGTTCCTACTATTTATGGTGCTCGAGGGGTGATTGATGCTTAGTTTAGGTAGCACTCCTTTGCGAGCATTAAATACGTTTGGTGTTGCAGGGGTGTTGTCTGCTCAATGTGAAGTTGTATTTAGTACAGTTTTTAATACTCGTCATCTAGGCCAAGTTACAGATTTACTTGTAGCTCGCTTAAGGGGGATGGGGGCTGATGAACTACGCTTTAGAATGGTGTTAGCGCTTGCAGTATTTGATGCGTATAAGGGACAGACTAGTGAGAAGACAGATACTTCACACAATCTTTCAGATCCTTTACATTTAGAGTGTGGCTTTGATGAAGAGAGAGTTGCACTGGCAATAAGATTTATTTTACCCCAAGAATTCAGTGTTGATTTTGAAAAATTACCAGAAAAAATAAAAAGCGGGAGTGCTGAAAGCTATTTTGAAACTTTGATTTCAGAGCTCTACAATAATTCTCATCGGTTGGTGCTAAAATATCAGCCTTCCACACGTAAGGTTGAGATTCTTTCTCTTTTTGCATTAGTGGGTAAAGTTGATCCTGTAGTTGTTCGAGAAAAAGGGGATTTATTAGTGATTTACCCTGAAGAGCAGGCTCAATCACCTGAGTCTTCTCTTTATACAGAGCTAGGAGACTTGGATTATGCAAATCTATTGCGAGATGAAAAAAATAATGCACAAGAAGGTGAAAATTTTAAAACATTTGCACAGACCGCTGCTGAGGCAGAAGAGAAAATTATCGTAAAAGGTAAGAAAGAAAATGGACTGCAATCTAAAACAGTCATTTCTGGGGTCACACAAAAAATAGAAGAAAAAGAATTCAGAATTAAAGGGGGTTCAGGTGATGCTGTTGATCAGACTGTCCTTAAAGTTTCAGGTGGAGCCTATAAAGATTTAGAGGCGTATAAAGATAAGATCAAAGAGTTAGAGCTAAAGATTAAAGAGCTAGAAAGACAAGGACAAGGCACTGCAGTTCCGTCGGAGGCAGCAGAGGACTCTTCCATTGGTGGACTGTTTAAAAAGGTCTTCTCATTCAACAAAGAGCAAACAGAAGAGAAAGAGCAGGACACGGAGGTCGGTGAAGAAGAAGAGTTAGAGGAAGTAATTACACCGGCAACTGTTGTAGAAACCCCGTCTGATCCGGAGTCCAACGTGGAAGCGGTTGCAACTAGCTTGATGGTCGAAATTCAGCAGGGGGCTCTCAGTCACACTTTGACAAAGGCCCAGGAAGAGTCAGCAGAAATTCAAAAAGAGCTGGGTAGTAATAAAGCTAAAAAATGGGTTGATGGCTTAATGACAGATCTTGTGCAAGAAAGAGCTAAACTGCAAGACATGGCTAGAAAGGTCAATCTTTCTATCAGGAAAAAAGAACATGAATTTAAAAACAAAGAATTAGTTCTCCAGGACGAAATTCGTCGTCGAGATGAAATGATTAGGCAGAAGACCAATACTTTAAATCGCACTAAAGAGCAGGTCACTCAGCTTACAGCTGCAATAGATCGGTTAAAGGCGACCTCGCAATCCAGTCAAGATGATATGCAAAGTAAGCAAAAGCTAGAAATTACTAAAAAAGTTCTTGAAAAAGTCAAAGAAGATAATGCTCGTTTGCAAGATCGAGTAGATGAGTTGAAGGGGCAATTGGCTAATGCTCAGATCTCTAAACAAAAAAATGTGCCTGCTAAGGGTGAGCTAACCGCCCTTCAGGGCAATAATGAGAGGTTGCAGAAGCAAATTGATGAATTTAAAAAAGCAAACCAACAGTTGGTTGAAAAGTTAGATAAGGTAAAAAAAGAGAGATATACAGAAAAAGATGCTAATACAGATGAGCTGAAAAAGCGTTTAGAAGGTGCGATGAAGATTGTCACTGTATCTAAAAAGGAAAATGAGAAGCTATTACTGAAAGTTGAAGAGTTACAAAGAGAAGAAATCCGCCTTAAAATGGAGCTCAATCGGGCCAATGCTATCTTAAAAGGCAAGTCTGGTAAGCCTCCTTCAGACAGTGGAAGTGAAAACCCTTCTAGCGCTGCTTAAAAAGTTGTGTTAATTCAATCCCAGTCCATGTGATTTATGCTCCGATGGTGGAATTGGCAGACACGCTGGCCTTAGAAGCCAGTGCCGCAAGGCGTGGGGGTTCAAGTCCCTCTCGGAGCACCACTGCTTCCGACTATCGATTGAGATGAACCAATGCTTTCCGAGTCAAAAACCAAAGAAAAACTGGGCAAGCCGCAATTTCAAAGCATTTGGTTGTTGACCGCTCCTTATGAGAGTTTAAACTTTAAAAATGAAAATCAAAAATTTAATCATTGGTCTTATTTTTTGTCATATCAATGTGGCGGGCGCTTTTGAAAAATCAAATATCCTCAAAGATAATAAAATAGAAATCAGGCCAATTGCGATTCAGGGAGATGAAATACTCGTTCCAGCAAAAAAAAATGAAGGTAAAATAGAGAAAACCTATCTTGCCGGATACGAGCAAGTACCTTTAGAGTTAAAACTAGTCAAAAATAAGCCTGAAATGATAAAAACGTTTTATGATGGAGAAATGTTTTGGCGGTTTGCGCTTCCCAAAGCAACAATAAGTTTCCATAAACCTATATTTGCTTTGCTAGGTTCAAATACGCCGAAGGTTGTTGAATTTTCTTCCGTGGCATACTTATCAAATGGAGGAATTATCCCTGATTGTGCCTTACCTGAACCCGGCTATATAACAGCATCAATTGATTATCGACATTTCAAATCAAAGAAAGAGAAAAAGGAGATCGATTTTTTTTACACAACATCATGGCTACTCGAAAGTAAATATAAGAAAATGTCGGAAACTGAAAAGTCTTCAGGTATATGGCATAAAGAACGTTTAGATTGGGTTGTTGGCGAAAACTGTAACAACCTTGCTTTCACAACAAGTGATGGAGATGGGTTAAATAACAAGGGTGACTCTGAACCTTTGGGAGAAATTTTAGGAGTACTAGAACTTTCAGATGGTTCTAAACCAAAAGAATTCTGGCTTACGGTAAAAGGACATGGCTATGAAACTTATGGACTAACTTTTGTTCGGGTTCCAGATAAATTTGGGGAAAAGTCTCAAAAGGTCTTCATTTTATCACATGGTCTTTAAAGCATCTGTCATAGCTGACCAGTTTTTACTTCAATTTAGACGGTAAGTTGTATTTAAAAGCTCAGTCTTCGCGACCTTTGACGTCGGACTTGTGAATTTCCTCTTATTTTGCACAATCCTTAATAAAAAGAACCAGCAATTCAATATTGATTTTTTGATGTAATTTAAATCGAATGCATCCTTTGCCAAAAGCTGCATTGAATTTTTTTTTATATTTTGAGTGTAATGATTTATTGCAATACATCGGCATAGAGTGAATCGTTATGCCATTGCTTGTAGGTATGATGGCGTATTTAAATTCCTTATTTTCATGAAAGAGTATTCCTTTGGCTCCCATCAAACTCCCATTTGAAGCTTTTACAGTGGGATCATTTTTGAGAATTACTTTTTTAAGTATGGATATGGTCTTCTTCAAGTGGTTTTTCCGATTTAAACTATTATTTTATATCTTTTTTTCAATACTAGGTCGTCCAATTGTTAGTGATTGTAACCAAAAGCATATTAAGCTGCAATTTTATCGATCATAGTATAAAGTTCATTATTCTCTCGCTCGATTCTTTTTGCTAGAGCATCGAACAAATTTTTCGTCTCTTTAATGAAGTCAGTTGGATTATCTTGAATTGTTTTTGGTAGCATCCACTTCTTTGTATACCCTTCAACAACTGGTTTTAAATTTCCCATTTCAGCTCTGAATTGAGCAGCTAAGTTTCTAACATTTGGATCAGTATGTGTAATCAGGGTTGGATAGAGACCGTCATCTTCCATCACGAGGTGCATTTTGAGCTTTCCGGCAAGAGCAGATAAAAGTTTTGAAAGTTCAGTAGCATTCTTATGGGCCGCATCTGGGTTCAGATATTTAGAAATTTCTTTTACGATTTGAACCATTTCACCGTGTTGTTTGCGAAAGGCTTCAGTCTTGCTCATTTCCATTGCTCCTCAATTATAAAAAATAGATAAAAAATGCTTAGATTACTTATCGGATATCTTCATGATTTCTTTAAAATAGGTTGAAACTCAACTTAGAGCGATAAGTATTACTTAGCGTCCCCTAGGACGACTTGGATATAAAAATCTCCGCCGCTACTTTTAAATGGGATCATCATTACGGTCACAGATGGGTCGTTAGATACGGTATGATCTTTTCCAGTAATAACAGAGGGGATAGCCTTTTCTAATTTGTAACCCTTTTCGTTCAGGATGGATTTGGTTTGTCCAAAGATAATATTTGTAAGCTCGGCTGCAGCATCTTTGTTTTCATTCGTGATAGCTGTTTGCTTTTCACCTAACATATTATTGATGATGCTTAGAAAGGTTGCAGCAGGAAAACAAACCGCAAGAGAGCCATTAAATTGAGGAGAAATCATCGTGACCACACCCGAGATGTCTGTTGGAACTTCCTCTCCCTTTTTTAAAACCCTGGGTTTGTCAGCGGTAATATTTTGAAGAGAGCCCATTGTTTGAATAGTTTTTACTGTGCTTTCAATAAAAGGGTTAATAAACCCTACGTCGAGTTTGGGTTTTGCTTTTACTTGAACGACATCGGTTTCATTTTTGAACGCAAGCTCGACAGATTTTAAAAATTTTTCTTCTGATACAGGTTTTTCAATTAGTGTAATTTTTTTGAGTCCAGAAGCATCAATTTCAGCTTTGATTTCTGCTGTGTAACCGGACACGATCAGAATCGGAGTGTCTTTATTATAGAGAGCTTCTCGAAGAGCTCCAATTAGTTCAACACCATTTAGTTTTGGCATTTTGAAATCAGAACAAATGAGATCAAATTTTTGATTTCGAGCTTTTCTATATGCTTCTAACCCATCTTTTGCTGTTACGATTTCGTAAAAGCCGTGAGTGGTTAACATAGTAGACATAATGGTGATGAGGTCTGCTTCGTCGTCTGCAAGAAGGACTCTTTTTTTATCAGCCATGGGTGTATTCCAGTTTAAACAGACAACACATTGAATTCAAAAAAAAAATGGCGACCCCGGAGAGGTTCGAACTCCCGACCTGATGCTTAGAAGGCACCTGCTCTATCCAGCTGAGCTACGGGGTCAGCCAAAGCCAATAAAACACAGCTTATAGTTCTCTTACAGGCTCTTATAGGTTTCTGCAAGAATTTGGGCAATTGTGTTAAAATATTGTTATGCCACTTTTTGAATACTATTGTGGTTATTGCAAGCATAAATTTGAAGATCTTGCTACTACGAGCCGATCTAAGTCGGCACTTTGCCCAAAATGCAATAGAAAAACTGAACAACGGCTAATTTCCAAGTTTGCTGTGGGTGGGCAGGGGGATTTAAGAGAGACCACCCTTCATGGGTGCCATGACGCACACGTAGATTTAGAGCCTGGACATTCCCATACTCATGATGCAGACGGCTCTGGCGATCCTGAATAGAAATGTTATAGCTTTTTTATGGCAGCTAAAACCGTATTAGTTACCGGAGCATCAGGCGCTCTAGGACAGGTGGTTTGTAAGAAATTTATTCAATCCAATGCTTCTGTAGTGGGAACCTACTGGGGGCATGCTTCTGAGAATGATTTAACCCAAAAGATGCAGTGGCTCGAAGTTAATTTAACTGAAGCTAGAAGTGTTCGAGAGAAGCTAAAGAATCAAGAATTCGATATTGTAGTTCATTGCGCCGGGGGATTTCGTTTTGCACAAGTTGAGAACATTACGGACGAGGATCTTGATTTCCTAATTGATGTGAATTTCAAGTCTTCTGTTTACCTTTTGAGAGAGCTCTTACCTAAAATGAAAAAAAGGAATTTTGGCAGAATAGTATTAATTAGCTCTCGTACAACGCTGAATCCTGGATCGGGGATGGGGCCTTACTCTGCTTCAAAGTTAGGACTACATGCTTTGGTGTCAGCCATAGCAGACGAAGTTCGTAGCTATAATATTAACATCAATGCGGTGTTGCCTACGGTTATCGATACTCCTGCAAATCGTTCTGCAATGCCTCATGCTCAGTTTGATACATGGGTTCCTACAGGAGAATTAGCAGATATTATTTTTTCACTTACACAAGAGTGGGGTCGTCCTATTCAGGGAGCACTGATTCCAGTGTCAGGAAGAGTTTAATGATATGTCTGTAAGATCACATTTTAGTTTATCTTTGACAGATTTTCATAACGCAAAAAAGAATTTAGATCGTTATTTGCAACCTACTCCTCTTCTTTACAATGCTTGGTTATCGAAAGCTTTAGGTTGTGAAATTTACTTAAAATTAGAAAATATGCAGCCTATCGGATCATTTAAGATTCGAGGTGCAACCTATAAAATATCGTGTCTTTCAAAATCGGAAAAAAAACGTGGTGTGATTGCAGCCAGCGCAGGAAATCACGCGCAAGGAGTGGCATGGGGATCTAAGAAGTTAGGTGTCAATGCATTAATTGTAATGCCTCGTGGCGCGCCTCTTGTGAAAATTCAAAATACGCGTGCGTTAGGGGCTGAGGTTATCTTAGAGGGAGATGTATACGAAGAGTCGTATGCAGCAGCACTTAAGATAGCTAAAAAATCTGGACGAGTATTTGTTCATGCTTTTGATGATTCAGATGTGATTGCAGGACAAGGAACAGTTGCATTAGAAATTCTTAAACAACTGCCTGATGTCGATGTAGTTGTGGGATCAATGGGTGGAGGGGGGCTGATGACTGGGGTGGGATCTGTGTTTCATCTCATGAACTCGAAAGCTAAATTGATTGGGTGTCAGGCAGCAGGCTCTTCTACATTGGTGAGATCATTTCATAAAAATAAAATGGTTCGAATTCAAAAAGCGGAGACATTTGCAGATGGAATAGCGGTAACCATGACTCATCCCAGAATGTATCACGCCTTAAAACCATTGTTGGATGAAACAGTTGAAGTAGATGATGAAGCCATAGCGGCTGCTGTTTTAACATTGCTTGAGAAAGCGAAAACGGTCACAGAAGGAGCTGGGGCAATTTCTTTAGCTGCCTTTGAAAAGGTTCGCAAAAAATATAAAGGCAAAAATGTTGTGATCATTTTAAGTGGCGGGAATATTGACGTCAATGTGCTCTCAAGAATTATTGATCGTGGTCTAATACGAGCTGGAAGAAGAGTGAGAGTAAATGTTCTTCTTCATGATAGACCAGGTTCATTAGCAAGATTGACAGAATTAATTGCTCATGAGGAGGCTAACATTCTTCAAGCTATTCATGATCGTAGCGAGCCCTCTACAACGATCGATCAAACAGATGTAGCGTTAACATTGGAGACACGCGGTCCACAACATAGTCAAAAACTTTTGAAGGCGCTTCGTGAGCATGTGCTGAAGCTTGATACATTTGAATAGTCGTACTGAGTAGGCAAAAAATACCTGCATCTCTGCTGATCAATCTGTAATACAATAATTTGAGTATGTTTCAGAATTTCAGCAGGAAGCTGGCTTTCTCGATAAAACTGCAATCTATTCTACTCCTTTTGTGGTGTTTGACCGGATGTCTTGGGAATGCGTCCGACCAGAAACAGTTATCCAATGTATATTGTGCACCTAGAACTCTTGTGCAAAAGACAGGATCAGTAGGGAAAGCTTTAACTTTTTTAGTGGATCCCATTGTAGCTTCTGGAAATGTCGGATTACTTCCAACTCAATCTGGACTTGGAAATTTTATATCTCAAGTAGATTTAAAAAATTTGAATGGAACAGGTGTGCTTGCAGGTAAATATTTAGATGTGAGGAGTAACTATTTTGATTCATTTTCTCAGTTAGCCTGTGATGAATGGTACGGTGCTTTTGATGTTAAAAATAATTTTAACTTTTCTTACGGTGATCCTCGATTTCAAGAAGGAATGACTTACTCTGCTGGCGATCAGTTTAGATCTACATTAGATCAAGCAGGATATCTCCAACCTCAGTCGAGTGTACGTGTAGTGGTTCATTGTATGAAAGAAGATAATGCCTATTATTCTCCAGAAAGAGACGCTCGAGGAAATATCATTTTACATCGAGTGTGTTTGGGAGACTCTACTATTACTCCTGGAGCTTCTTATGCGGATGATGGGGTGGTGGCGGTCCATGAATTGCAACATGCTACCACGGGAATGACTTATTCTTCCCAAGATGACTTAAACCAATTTTGGTACGATGAGGCTGGTTCTGCTAATGAAGCTATTTCTGACTTTGCAGGATTGATCTGGGCGGCAGCTGATGTTCCAGACCTTGAGAATCCACTAGACCCTCGTGTTTTTAGTCGTTGGGCGCTGAGAACATTTGTTCCTGGGAGAGAGTCTACGCGAGGAGCGCATCTTTGTCCTGCTTATGACCCTGATTATCCAAGGTGCACTAGTGCTTTGATTAAATATAATTACCCAGATGGGCTGGGATGGCCTTATGCAAAGAAAAGTTTTTCTGGACCTGTTTATGACGCAAAAAATGCTTACCTAAAATATTCGTTTCAAGAGGAAATTCATAATGCGGGCGTACTTCTTGCGGGAGCTTTGTATGATGTTTTTGATGCTTTGAGGAGTAACTACAATGGAAGTTATGAACAAGCTAAAATTGCAGTAACAAGAATTTTGTTAGAGTCCCTTAAACATCTGCCAAAGCCCACTATAGGTAACCTTTCTCCAGTGTCGTTTCGTGGCATTGCTTCTAGTATGGCGAGTTCTGTAAGTGCTTTAGGTTTATCTCAAGCGGATCAAACTGCTGTCATTCAGTCCTTAACACAAAGGGGATTAGTTGGCGGTGTTCAATTAAAGTCGGACTGGGCGACTGCACAAACAGGAGAAGTGCCGCAAGTGAAAATTCTTGATCATCCACTTAAGTTGAAAATATGGCTAGAGCAAATGGGAAGCGATTCTAGGTTGATCACTCATGGAATTGAAACAGGAAACAATGGAAAATTAGATCCAGGTGAAGTTGTTGCACTTTGGTTTGATATAAAAAATCACTCTGAAACGACGGCAGGAGGAGTGTTTTTGGATGTTACCATTCAACCTGGAGACGAAAAGTACATTTCGTTTTTAGACAGAAATACAAATATTGCTGGTATTTCTGTTACTCAGGCTCAAATTTTGTATGGAAAAGTAAATGGAACGGATATTGTTCGAACTCTCAACAATGCAGATCCTAATCTTAATATTCCGATCGGAAATACTTATTCTACTACTAACCCGTTTTATAGTTCTTCATTCCGGACTGCTTTGTGGGTTAAGGTAGATTCTTCTGCGCCACACGGAACGGTGGTGCATTTTAATGTAGGAGCACAGCCAAGCAATGGGCAAATTTCCCAAGTCACATTTGCGACCACAATTAATTAAAGCTGCATTTTTTTTAATGGCCATTTTTATTGTGTTAGCTTTATTTCAGGTTCAACCTAAGAAAAAGCGAATTTTAGCCACAAGTTCATTAGTAGAAAGAGACTCTGTGCAACAGACCCAAGACTTAACAAAAGAAGAAAAGCCAGAAGCTATAAATAAAAAAAATGCTCGAACTCAAACCAGTGTGTCTTTGAATTGGGAGGAGTTTAAAGATAAATATGGAGAGCATCTTGATGGTATTTTTGGCGCTGAAGGGGTTTTGCTTTCTATTCAAAATACTAAAAATTTAAATTCATTGAGTCAAAGTGGGTATTCTTCAAAAAACAGAGAAGATGTTTTAAGAAAAGCAAACGAGATTATAGATGCACTAACAGGTTTGCTGGGGATACAGAAGAGTTCACCTTTACTCGTAGCGGATTTGCAGTTGGGAGAGGTGTCTAGTCAGGTTTATTTTAGACAACAATTAGATGGGGTTCCTCTTTATCCCATGGGATCTGTGAGCGTTGACTTGGGATCTCGAGGAGAGTTGCTCGGTCTAAGTTCGAGTTATGTGAAGCCATTTTTGCCTTCAAATGAGCGTAGTCTCAATGAACAAGAAGCTGTTCGTAGATCTGGTCTGAGTTTGCCGCTCAATCAAGGGCAGGCAGTGATTTGGATCTCTTCCTTGCCTACAGGAAATAGTTTAGGTCGGTCATACTATGCTTATCAATATCAAACTGCGGGGAGACAAACAGTTATAGATGCAAGTAATGGAGAAGTCATTTATAACAGAGACCGAAGGCAGTTTTAATGATTTTTCATGAACCGATTGAGCATTTACTGATAGATCTAGATGGAACCTTGTTGGGAAACAGGGCTTTTTCTCTCAAGATTGATTTTATCACTCGCGTGGTAGCTGAACTCAAAAAACAAATGGGTATTCGACAGGCAATGGGTTTGCTTTTTGCTGTTAAAAAGCAGCTAGAGATTCCTTCATTGGAGAGAACAAACCACATGAGGATTTTGACTGAGTTTTCAAAGCGACTTAATATTTCATTTGAGCAAGGTCAATTAATCTTAAAAGATTTGATCACATTAATTTTTCCTCAGTTAAAGAGACATTTTTATCCCATACCGGGAGCAAAGGAGTTTCTCGATTGGGCAAAAGATCGCTATCCGCTTACATTAGCTACAAATCCAGTGTGGCCAAGAGAAATTGTAGAGTTGCGTGTGCAATGGGCTGGGATTGATCCTTCTATTTTTAAATTTATTTCCCATGTAGATCAGATGCATGCTTGTAAGCCTGAAAAAGAATATTTTTTGGAACTTTTAGAGAAACAAAATCTTAAAGCTGAAAGATGTGTTTTGGTTGGGGATCATCTCAAAATGGATCTTCCAGCAACTCGAGTTGGGATTCGTGTTTTTATAGTAGGAGATTACAAGCGTATCGGACGCTTGAACTATAAAGAGGGCAAGGCTTTGGCTTGCCGTGGCTCTTTTGATTCATTAAGAAAAGGTTTAGATCAATAGCCCATTTTTTCCATCACACCACCGCGCTCAATTCGGTATGGGATTTTTCTTTTAAAAATTTCTGGTTTGTCTTCTAAGGAAGAGGCAATGGATTCCGCAGGGAAAGAGATCCGATTTTCTAATTTAGAAAGCATTCCGCAGTCTATATTTTTCCCTTTATTATGGGCGTAGTCTTGTGGGGATGACCACTCAGAGCGAGCGGCATAGTATTCTGCATCATAAAGGTATTCTTGAGAACTGAGTTGAGTTGATTTTAAGCTTTCAGTTCTTTCTACACACTCAGCATTTTTGCTGTTTATTTTTGTATCGCCATAGCAAACGGTAATGCTAGCTACTTTGGGTTGAGTCTGTGAAACTCTAAGTTCTATGACTCGTCTATAAGGTTGTGTTGTGCTGACAGTGTATGTGCAGTCTTTATTTTGAGCTGCAGTACAGTCTTCTTCTACTAACTGAGACTGAGTTTGAATATTACCTTCTTTATCTTTGGCGACAGGGATTTTGTATTTCATAGCCTCAAAGAGGTAAGTAGGATTCATTTTGTCAGCAGAAAATTCTTTGAGAGCAAAAATATTCCATTCTCGAAAATTTTTCATAATGGAGTTCATTTGGCGAATTGCGAATTGCATTTTTCTTAGTTTAATTTGTTTTTTCTTTACTCTGAGTGACGCCTCGTAAAGGGGGTCATCTTTTTTTCTTTTTACTTTAATATCAATAATTTTTCTTAAGCGAGCGTACTCTTTTTCTTTTTTTAAAATATCTTTTTGATATTCATTATGAGTTTCTTTTTCTGCCGCATGGCAAGCGGCTCTGAGACCTGTGGCCATATCTTTGAGTTGAAGAGCCTCTTCAGGTTGTATGTCACATTTGATTTGGATTTGGCAGTTCCTAACTCCAAGAAATGTAAAAAAGCGTTTTGTACCAGAAACCGGGCGACAACCCATCCAAGGTTTAGCTTCAATCATCCCATTTTTAACTGCGTTATTACACTTTTCTGTGTCGGTGGCCCCTTCGTTGCTTGAGCCTTGAACTGACTTGGATTCGTGATTTTTAATTTCCCAGTGTGCAGTACTTGTTCCAAAGGTAGTTGTAGATTGAGCTGACATGAGGAAAATGATTATCAAATACATAGTTGTAGTCCGTCCTATTCTTATATAGGTGCAATTAAGCAAAAAGCAGACCACATAAAACATAAGGAAATTCACATAGTGTCTCTCAAGACACATTCCTAGAGTTTAGACAACTATTTGAACTTCAGACAGAGGAGACATAAAAAAACCCACTTAGATGTTTCAACCTAAGTGGGTTTTCGAGTAATCCTTTAAAGAATAAGAGTTACTTTTTACGTGTCAATGTAAAAGCTGTTGTGTCCTTTTTCTTTCCATTTTCGAACATAATCCACTCATGTTTCATATGGTCAGTATCGGTCATAGTGATGGTGAGTGAATGCATGTGAGGTTCTTTTGTGGATTTTAAGCCGTTGTTCCCTTTAGCAAGTTCGAACTCCATTGTGGTGGCATCGGACTTTTTCATTGTCATTTTCGGATGATTACCAACAGCACAGAAGTGAGTCATGTTGACGTCATTGCCTTCTGCATAATACATGGTGACCATTTCGTGAGGGGTACCAGGCATGAGCGTTTCTTTTACAGCTGTACCATTAGCTGTAACTTCATAAGTGACACTGGTAGGGGTTTCTTTTCCACCCATCATAGAAGTACCTTCCCAGGTTCCTTTCAGATTTTTCATCATTTCAAAACTTTTAGGCATGGTTGGGGCAGGCATTCCGGGGTTAGCAGCAGAGGCCAATTGGGACAAAGCAAAAGCAACAGCTAGAAAGCTGAGATTAAAAAGTCTCATATTCACGATCTCCTTATCGATCAGGTTGATACTACGCAGTTTAATTTAATGATCTTTAAGATTCTATGAGTGGCACATAGAGTTTGCAAGATGGGAATTACTGATTTTAAGTACTCAAATATATTAAATAAAATGAATGTATCAATATTTTACTAAAATGGACGGTTTTAGGTTGAAAAAAAATGGAGCATTGCGCTATAAGGATTGAATGAAATTGTCAAAAAATGTTTTTTTAGCTCTCGTTTTCAGCCTCTCTTCGCAAAGTTTCTCTGCACAGATCGTGAAGGTTCCCTTTTCTGAGATCCATCCCACGCAGCCTACTGTAGGGTATGCAACGATTGAAAAGATCCGTCAGAAAAAATTTAAAAACGTAGTCGATGAAGAAACTTTACAAAAAAAACTTCAGAAACAAAAAATCATGCCAGCGGTGAAGGGTCCTGGCGGAATACTATTTTTAACTGATGGTCATCATCGCACTTCAGCGGCCTATCGTGCTTCAGTTTTAGTTTGTGGTCAGAGTGAAGAGTGCATGCAGCGTGCACAAGTGTATTTAGAAATAGTGGCAGACCAATCTGGCTCGACGTGGTCGGAGTTTGCGGATTTTATGTTGAAGAACAACAATGTCTATCTGTCTCCCATGTTAAGGAAACAAATGGAATCAGGAGAAATCTCTCGAGAGATGATCTTGAAAAAACCTGGTGGAATTCTTCCTGACAGTTTAGCAAATCTCAAAGACGAACCCATCCGAAGTGCAATGAGTGAAATGTTTGACAGCCTGAGCTCTAAGGTTGATGGGGATCATTTTGTAAACTATACAGAATTTTATTTAGGGGAGAAGGTTGCTTCTCAAATTGAGATTAAGGCTGGTCATGAGCTTGAGAGTGAGGTTTTAGATCAGTTGAAGAAATTGGTTTTTAATAATCCTGAGACTCTCCATTATTTAAGATGTTTAGCACGTCAGGACGATGCCAATTGGGCTATTGCACAAGAGCAAATTGACCAAGTAGTTGGGGAAGTTAGAACTCCAGATCATCCGCCATTTCGTAAGGAAGAGTGTAGTCAGTAAATTCTTTGGTGGATCGCGCAAGGATCGAACTTGCGACCCGCTGATTAAGAGTCAGCTGCTCTACCA